>LXNI01001219.1_pt1 | contig 23600 bp, 30 predicted proteins | sample 809091 | NCBI WGS metagenome assembly LXNI01 (sample SAMN04870527, study PRJNA318959) | sponge metagenome | biome: 01000161; feature: marine sponge reef; material: water | host: Sarcotragus foetidus | place: Greece: Milos, Mediterranean Sea | collected 2013-05-29 | depth 5-7 m | reverse complement strand
CCAAGGGACCAAACGCGGTATCAATTTGGTAATCGAAGATGATGTCGATACCTTTGACCGACTCTTCGGTAATGTTTGTGGTGAACGTGTCGATGTAGCCGCCAGATAACCAAAGCGACCCGTTCGTCGGGTGTCGGTGAATGTTGTCACAAAACGTGGCGTTACCCGTTTCGAGACACTTGGTCAATGAACTGGCTGCGGGAATCGAGCCGATGCCATGTTGCAGATTGATATCGAAGTAGTCAAGGGTCAACGTCAATTCATCGAGAGCCTGGGGGGTGACTACCGCTCCGATCGTAATCGATTCGGACTCCTCAGGAACCGTTATCGGATTTCCGCCATAGCGAATGTTGTATTGGTCAGCGGGTGATTTCAGGTCGTTACCGTAGAGCCTAGCAGGTAAACCGGTGTTAGCGCACTGGGCTTGGGTTGCGTTCATGTTTAAACCGCAAGGATCGTCCGGTAAGTCAGTCAAGCTGTCACCCATGGGCGAGTACAGCTCAGCTAGATTTGCATGGCGAATTGCCGATTGGAAAGTTCCACGAATCGCGATGTCGCTATTTACCCGGAAAAACGCACCAGCCTTATATGTATTGGTGGTTTGGTCGGTGGAGTAGTCCGCGTAGCGATAGCCGACGTCAAGACTAAAGTTCTCCGTGATTGGAGTACCAAGTTCCACGAAAAATTCGTTGACGTCGTATTCACCTGACAAAGGTACGGCGGCACCGCCGGACCCCGCTCGGTCACCCGCAATACTTGGTGCGTCAGGATTGAAGATTGCGCTCAATTCTCTGGACTCGTATCCGAGCGCCACAGACAAAGAACCAGGCGCCCCCGGAATCGTGATCGGCGTTTCGCCGGAGACGACGCCCTGTAGGATGCGTTGTGTACCAGAACCGATGATGAAAGTGGACTGAGCGATATAGTCCTGAAGTTCTTGACCACGGTCTATGTCGCTTTGTATACCCGCGTCCCCCGGTAGACCGCCGTTGAAAAGATCGTACGGAATGCAATTGAGATCAGTTCCGTTTAGCGCTGCAACGCACGTGGGTACGCCATTGATGCTAACCACATCGATCGCACGATTGATGTTGGTTACAGAAAGGTCATTGCGATATTCATTGACATAGTTCACTTCAGATAACTGGTAGTTGACGTCGTAGGTCCAAGTGTCGGTGAACTCCCCGCGCACGCCGAAAACTTGCGTGACGTTGTCGTACGACGTGATGCTCTGACGAGGCAATCCTTCAACGTTGCGTTTCAGAGAACTCAATGGCGCGTTGAAGTCGATGATGGTGCCGTCGCCTTTTGCTTGATTCAGATTGGAGACGTAGCTGAGCGCTTCGTCGCCATCCACGAAGTCAGGAGCATGGTCGCCGCCCATTCCGACCCAGTTCCCGCAAGCAACGTCGAATTGTTGTTGCGACAGTAATGGGTTGTAGCATGGGAACTGGCCGATAGCAGCGAATGTTCCTGAATACGCAATTTGAGCATTGGACTCAGATGCCATGGAACGCAGGCTGGCATAAATCTCTGCGTGCTTGTTGAGCTCGAATTTGCCGAAGAACCCGGTATTCACACGATCATCGGGGCGCTGGAAGAAATTGGTTGGGTTGTAGTTGAAAGTTTGTCCTGCCCGAGGAACGAACTCATTGCCCTGGACCTTGAGATCAAGTTCCTCTATCGAAGGATCGAGGTTATGAAAACCGAGATTCTTGTATGCTCCGAAGTCAGCCCAGCGACCGGGCGGTATCGTCGATGAACCACCACATGAACTCTTACCACCAGTAAGCGCACACGCCGAAATATCGTAATCTCCTTGCAGGATCGGACGAGTGTCCGTTTTCTCTACGAAACCCGTTATGTGGCCGCGATCTTCGAAGACAGATCCACCGAACGCAATCGACAATTTGGTTGTGTCACCCGTCGTTACGTTCTCGTCTGCGATTTCGTAGTCGAACGAACGGACTAGGTCCCGCAGTTCGCGGTTGTCGTTGGTGTGTTGATAGAAACTGTGGGTTGCGCTAGCCTTAAAACCTTCAAACTCATCATCGAGGATGAAGTTGACAACACCGGCGACCGCGTCGGAGCCGTAAACCGAAGACGCGCCACCGGTCAGCACTTCGACGCGTTCAAGTAAGAGGGAAGGTACCGCGTTGAGATCGGCGCAGTTGCTGCCACCCGTGGTACCAGGTGCCATGCGTTGACCGTTTAGTAGAACCAGCGTGCGCGAGCAACCGAGGTTGCGAAGATTGACCGTCGCAGTACCCGATGAACCGTTGGACGAGGTTATCGCCTGTCCCGGTGAGATCTGCGGTAGATCATTTAGGTAGTCCTCGACACGAGTGATACCTCGATCGGAGATATCTTCGACATGAATCGTCGTGATTTGTGAGGAGCTGACCACGTTCGCGTCTCGAATTCGAGAACCTGTCACGATCAGCTCTTCGACTTGGGTTTCTTCCTCCTGAGCTAACGCTGTTTGATTCGCGCCGACCCCCGCAAGGAGCATGGCACATAGGATCGACGCGTAGAGCTTCCCTGCACGCATGTCCGTTCACCTAAGAGTAATAGCCGCGAATTATTCGCGGTACGTTAGAGTATTCGCGTATAGAACCCTAAGAAATTGACGATGTGTCAGTTCAACCTCGGGTCTTCAGCGAGTTCGGAACAGAGCTCGATTGCATCACTGCGTTAACCCAGCATCTAGAAAGCGAATAAGAACGTCACATCGAACAATACCGAGAGGAGTGCATGGATCACCAGATAGATACCGAATCCAACAAACCACACTGCCAATACTCGTTTAACACTAGCGTCGAATAACAGAAAAGTGAGAACTAGAAGCACCAGACCGGGAATCGCTGCGACGATCTCAAGCGGCCAATGAAGCAGCACGTCGGCGGCTTTCGCGAGCAAGTGAGCCGCCGATGAGATCAAAAACGCCTTCACATAGGGAATTGGGCGAATTTGAAGTATGTACCAAGCAAGGAGCATGACGATCAGCGCGGTTAGCACGATCCTGATTGCGACTGCAAGTGTCACCATCAGGAAATCCGGAGTCACAATATAAATCCCTTCGCGGATCATGTAATGCGTCGCGTTCGATGAAGTTTAGTCTAGCGCGAATCGTGTTTTGCTTGAGATTCGGTTTTGATTTATTGCGTGTGATCGGGTAGAAGCTAATGATGTCAGAATGTCGCCGTCGTCAGCGCACGATGGCATGTTTCGCTATCAAGGGAACGGTATTCAGAAACATGCTTCACGTACTCAGAAGTGGTGCCGAAAAATGAGATAGTCTTGTTGATTGGATTAAGTTGTGTTGGCCCATTGATGTTCAATAAAACGGGAGACACACATGATCAACAACCGAAGTCGCCGTCGGTTTACCTCAGCATGCCTGCGATCTTCGTCGCAGAGACTTCACCATGAGCCTTCATCGTCAGCGAATCCTCCTAGATGGGCGCGTTCGCAACGATGGTATCGGTGTCCTGGTCCGTCGCCATCAGTTAACTCCGTGACCGTGGCACAAGGCCTCACGACTTTTTCAGTGTCGTTTTTTTCGGTAAATTCGGTGTCGTATGACACACATCGACATTCATACAATTCAATCGACTTCCAATGTAAAACACAATCACAAGGGTCCTCAGGACATGGTGAGCGCCGCTCAAGTCCGCGACGCGGAGGCATTACCGCGTCTGGTAATTGACAACACCACCATCGCCTTTGGTTCGATTGTTCAGCCATCCAAGCTAATTGAGCGATTGAGCAATCCTGCCTCGCTTGATGACTTTGAAAAGCGAGTTGATTTTGCCTGTGCGGCGCAATCGATTTTTCAAAAAATGATAGACGCTCTTGAATCTGAGGCAAATGACATCACAACGCCTCTTGATCCTGACGGTAGCACCGTTTGCCGATTAGAAAGGGATGAAGAGCAGATGAAGGAAATTCATCGAGGAGTCAATGAGTTAATTACGGACCAGCTAGGCAAGGACATGCGTAGCGATGTTGAACAACGAATTCTTAATCAACTATTGCGCTTTGAGAAGTCGTTTCAACCATTCATAACCAACCTGCAAAGATATAGATGGCTCGTTCTCTCGGTAGACGGTGGTCTTGAGAAACCTACAGGAAGGTTATTTGACAATGCCGAAAATTTTGTTGAGGCGTTGCTTCAAGAAGACTAAGTGTGCATCCGGAGATATCACACGGAATCTGTAAGTTTCACGAACCCACTGGTCGATTGAAGCATCGAGATTCCAGATTTTCATTTGCCGGTGTGGAGACAGCGGCACATTATTCGTTGCTCACTCAGTCATTCCGAGACTCCATCTGGCAACTGAAACCATACCTGAAATGATCGAGGCGATCGATGGAGTCGCTCCCAAGCTCATTAAGTCCAACATCGAACTTGATGATGGTGTATCGGGAGTTTTGGATTGAAGTGATTGAACGGCAAGAAGAGCATGACGATTCCGAATCATGTGGAGACGCACTGAAACCTAAGTTTCTGATCGATCAGAAGCTACTCGAAGGGGAAGTGTTAACGACTACTAGTCGCTAGGTTGTTGGAGCCTCAATCGCCTAAGTAAATACCGTTCGGTTTCGTCTTAGAGTTCTTGGTCATAGTCTAATGCCGGTGGAGGCACGTAGTGTTCGAGTTCTCTATCAAGGAGTATCTTTGAGCTTCGTCGCTTACCTGACGGCGAAGCAATTTCCACGGAGAACTGATCGTCAACGAGCGTGCATCCTTGCCGCTGGCAATACTCAGTAAATTCTTTTAGCGTACTCATTGACGACTTCAATTAGTTAAGCAGCCAATGCGACGCTCTCACACTGTGGTCCAGAACCGATTGATTGATTCGAATCCGAGAGCGATGGTTGCACCAATTCAGGACGAACTGGAATCTCTATCCCTTGTTCGTGCATACCCCAATAACGATCAGGTGCGTTATCGAGCAATTCGAACGATGTCTTGCCCTCGTACTCGTGGTATGTGATCTCGGCACCGATCGTGAACATGAGCGCTTTAAGTGCTTCCTCAATAGTTTTTCCTTGAGCAGCAATGTCATATTGCAAGACTTGTGCAGTAAATCCATGCGAGTTTCGATCCTGGATAAGCACAATGTCGAATTTGCACTCGGATTTCATTGAGTGAACCCCCAAATGTGACGGCGTGAAATATACAGATGCGCTGTTTTCCACGTTACACAACAGCTGTACTCTATCTCACCGGATGAGAGTACCGTAACCTCTAAGCATGGGCCAGAAGACGTAATATTGGAGCGTCATTTACGAGCCCTTCTAACGATTTCTGCGTCCAAGGTATTGACGTTGCCTTTGGACTTGACGATCTATCTCTTTGATTAGGAATCTCCGCCGCGAAGCCTAAATGCTCACGGGATACCGTACCGATTAGATGCGCTTCGAACTGGAAGCGCACGACCACGATCGATCCAAGTATGTCGCGAAAGCACTCGTCGAAGCAAAGCCAATTGAATCAGGTTAGCCTGAGAATCGGAGGGAATTAGAGGCCATCGCCAACTTGGTATGTCATACTATTTTTAAAAACTCAAATTAGGTAGCTAATCGCTATCAGAATTTGAAAATTACAAAATCATTTCAGCTTAGATTTTGAACAAATCTGGTTTTCATGGCTAATAGCCAAGTTAGAACTCGTCGCTTAAAACCAATCTTAGACAAGGTCCCACCGGGATTCTTGGTCGATACCGCGTGGTTGACGGCAGAAGGTATTGACTCCAAATCGATTCATCGATACGTGTCACGCGGATGGTTAGAACGCATCATACGAGGGGTTTACCGTCGACCAGTACCAATAGGAGCACAAATCAGTTCTACGGTATCGTGGGAAAGCGTAATTCTCTCGTTGCAACGAATCTTGAATTGCGATGTGCACCTTGGTGGAGTCAGCGCACTCGAATTCGCAGGATTTCAGCACTATCTCTATCTCGGAGGTGCTCCGCTCGTTCACTTCTACGGGTCCGTGCCTGCATGGGTGAAGCGCATACCTACAAGTACGGAAATATTGTTCCACCGACGATCTCTATTCGGCGACAATCTCACAGGAATAGATGAGTCGGATCATGATGTAGGGAAGCTCGAAGAGGCGGTCCGTGTTTGGCATTGGTCGATCCGAGCTTCCACGCCCGAAAGAGCGATATTTGAGGCGCTAGATCGAGTACGAACGCACGGTGACTTCGAATACATGGACAAGATCTTTCAATCGCTGACAACGCTTCGACCTAACCAACTAATGGATTTGCTTGCAGCGTGTCAAAGCGTCAAGGTACGGCGACTTTTCTTCGTTTTTGCGGAGAAGCATGCTCATCTCTGGTTGCGCTATCTGGACAGATCATCAATCGATTTTGGGTCTGGACCACGAGCATTGGTTGCAGGGGGCCGAATCCATCCGGTTTACCGAATTTATGTGCCGACTGATTTCGTGCCAGAAGAGCGCGGCACCGAGGTGGTCAGTGCGTGATTAATGTGCACCCATCTTGGTCTACTCAAACGTGTACTTCGATCAATTGCGATAGAGCGTGTTTAAGCACTATAGGCTCGCAGTACATGAGCATGTTGCTGCGGCTCTTACGGCTACAGGTTGGAAAGGGACACCTCTTCAAAACAAAATGCACACTAACGAGTGCATCCGTATTCGTTAATCGTCGACCTCGTCGGAACATGGCGAATTTCGATTCCTGAATTCGTGCGAAAGTAATTAGGATTTAAATTGGTCGCGCATTCTGAGAGAGTATTCGTCGCGCGATTGGTGTTGAAGTTAGCGAATGGGAAAAGGAATCAACTAGGTGACTGGTCAAGAATTTAGTGAGTTCGTAAAGCGAAAAGCGGCTCAAGCCGAGACAGATGAAACCGTTGACTGGGATCGAAGGCGGGACGAGTGGTTACGCGAGCTCGACACTCTATACAAGGCGATGACAAAGCATCTCAAACCATATACGAACGAAATCAAAGTAGAACGGGTACACACGAAATTAAGTGAAGACTATCTTGGCACCTACGAAGCTGAAATGCTCACATTCAAGATAGGGAGAGAAAAGGTAACTGCCAAACCGATCGGAACACTCCTGATTGGCGCACGAGGGCGGGTAGATTTGTCTGGACCTCGGAAGACGCTGAGAATCGTTTTACTTGATCGAAACGAACCCGAAAGTGCCTCATTTGAAGGCGTTGCTGACCTTGCGGAAAAGTCGAGTCGTCCGATAACGAGACGAGAAATTGACGAGTCGGGGTGGTATATTGCGGCGCAGCCGCCTTCGAAGTTAGTCGTCCCGTTTTGCGAAGACTCCTTTTGCCAATCGATCATGGAAGTCACGGGTGAGTAGGAGGGTTACTCTCTCCGGTACACAACTCGATGCGGACGAAATAGCCGAACACTACAGCATCGTAGAAGCGGCAATCCACTTGTACTTCACAGACGTGAACCCAGATTTCGGTACCAAATATGCGTTCTACACGCGGGATGAGGTCATTGCAGAACGTAACCAAACTTTGGCGGAAACTGGTGCGGCGTCTGCTATGACTCTGTTGGCTTCAATTGAAGCCGCATTTCGAGTTGATTATCTAGTGCGTTGCACTGAACGTCATCGAGACGAACTGACGCGTGCGTTTCGGACGTTATATAGTAATAAAGGCGCAAGGGTATCGCTCGTCGATGACTTATTGGAGGTATGGCAGGAGCAGCGTAGAGGGACGAGAAAGTTGGTCAATGACGTGCGAAGAGCATTCGGGTATAGAAATTGGTTGGCTCACGGTCGATATTGGCAGCCAAAACTTGGTCGTGTTTACGACTTCATGAGTGTGTACATCCTTGCTCAAGAGGTGGAACAAATGCTGTCCTCTGACGAATAATCACATGCGGCACTGTAAATATCTCGCGAGCATGTGTTCCGTGAATACGAAGGGGATTACATACTTGATTACAAAGTCTCACGAATAGGACCGCAATACTATCCAATTACACATGAAGCGCGAGAACCAAGCGCTAAGAAGGCCTCTGGGACAGGGGCATCTGGACGAGGAGGAGCGTTCACATTAGTGACTCCTACGATCCGTCAAAAGGCAGCCCGTTTTGTAAACAGGTATGTAAGTCCCCATGTTTGTCTACGCCGTCTAGAACGTGAAACTGTTTAAGTTCCGCAATCTGCTCAGGCGTTAAACAGTTTGAGATGATAAGTTCGAGTTCTTTCACGTTCCCCTCTTGACCCTTGAATACGTAGTGTTTTTTCTCGTAACCATGCTCGCATTGATCTTGCGGGTTGATGAGCGAACTTGCTGCGTGTACGGAATCTCCGTCACCGTAACTCGACTGGGAGTCAAGCCCGCTACGGCCTAATCCCATTGTTGCAACGGCGCTAGCGATCGCGATCGATTGCGAGAACGACCTCATGGTGTATCGGTTGGGTGACTCGATCGGACTAACCCTCAGTTCTTTGTGAAACTGTTAGTCTTCAATAGAGACATAAACGAACCTACCGGACACTGAATTAATGGGTGCCTGCACACGGCTACCCGTTGTCGGAGTTGCGTCTCGATTAGACTAATCCTTTTCAACAGAAGCTTCGTTCCAAGCGATCGTCCGTTCATGTGAGGCGTGGCTAGACGCCGTTCGAACGTTAGCTTCAAATCAACAACGTCCATATCCGTTGGATCAATTGGAGTCGAGCAAACTAGCGTGAAATCCCAACATCCGACGTCATAGTTTTGGGCACGAACTTCGCGCTCGTTCGCTTGAATTGCGATCCCCAAGTTAATCGAAATCAGGCGTTCATGCCAAACATTGCGAACTGTCAGCGGTTACCTGCTATTCTCGTTCTCACCTTTTTATTCACGCATTCTTTAGCGGCAGAGGTCCAGATAGGAAGGTACGCGACGGTTCGAGCAATCCCGACGGATGCGCAACGCGATGTGATGGCGACGCCGATTTCGATTCGTTTTGACGCTAACGTCAGAACGGTTGGTGATGCGGTCGCAGTGATTCTCGAGGAGGTCGGTTATACATTGTCGGATCCTGCGACCGCAGATTCTCAACGTCAACGGTTGTTGTCGCTTACTCTACCAAAATCACACCGACAACTAGGACCACTCACGGCGCGTTCTGCGCTCTCGACGCTTTCTGGTTCCGCTTGGCAGCTCGTAGAAGATCCAAGCGATCGCCTAGTCACGTTTGAACGCTGCGATCCGGTGCTACCGTGATGTCCACCCTTCTTACGGGATTGATCGTGCTAGGCGCCTGGTTTACGATTGAAGAAGACGTCAAAGATAGACAGCGTCTACCCGATTCGAATCAACAACTCAGCGTAAAGGTGTATGCGCCGGTTGAGCGTGATCATCGATGTCGACGAATCGCGGCTGAGCCAATATTTCGTGATCTAGAGCCACCCAGACGTCCGTGAGTGCATTTGAGCAGTCGCAGTGGCGTACGCGCTCAATCACGCCACGGGTTGTATTTGTCTGCTGTCTATTGTGGGTTGAGTTTGCGGTTGGTGACGAGAAGCTGAATGTGCTACAAACCGAGATCGAACGCAGAGCCAACGACAAACTCGCACAACGAGATACTGAACTGATTGACGACTCGCTCTGGCATCTTGATCGAACCGAGTTGGAGCGCGCGGAGACGCTGAAAGCAAGTTTTCGCCAATACTTAAGCGACCGTCAAATCTCGCCGCTCGAAGTTTTAGGTATTCATGCTCGTACCGACGCTGAGCGCAATCGCTATGCGCGTCGTTGGGCGAAACTGATGATCGAGGACGCGGAACGCGTACTTGCGTTCCAACGCGCTTACGACTCCGCGGTTCGAGATCTACTTTACGATCAACCACTGATTGAACTTGCCCGTCTTCCGGTCCGCGCCTCTCCGATTCCTAAGCTCCTCCCGACGGATCGACTCGCCGTGTTTGTCAAGTTGGATTGCGTGGCGTGCGACGACGTATTGCAGAGCGTATTTCTCGCGGGTCGAGATGTAGCTGGTATTGATGTATACGTCAAAGGACTTCCAGAGGGGGACGAGCTAGACCTAAACCGCTGGGCACATCGGCAGGGCATCCCGCCATCAGTCGTGCACGCCAAACGCATTACGCTGAACTTCGACGAAGGATTGCTTGCGCGCGTGCATCCGCGTGCGAGAGAGTTACCCGTCGTCATGCGCCGTCGAGGCGATCGATTGGATCTGTTAGACCCGTGGGAGTTGCGGTAGGGACGTAGGTGAGGCTGCTACCGAAGTATCCGTTGGAAGCGCTGTTGCGACCTCCGGTGGAATTCTCTAGCGCAGCGACATTCGGACTTCTGGCTGCCGCAATCGTCAGTAAACCTGAAGTGTTCCTGATCGAGTCAGCTGTCGCTTACGGAATGGGCGGCGTATCGGCACTGGTTGCCGCGTTCAGGGTGACGCAAGGATTTCATCTCCTCCGCTATCAACGAAGCATCAAACAATCACCGTCCTGGCGTCTCGACTTTGGTTCGATTCCGAATACACCAGGTACGCTGTTCCTAGGACGCGGCTTTAACTGGACTTCTAAGCACGCCCAGCGACTGCGGGATACACAAGGACCTTCTGGTCGCAAATATCTTGATACCGCGTCTGCCAAGTCGTCGGATTCTGCCGACGGCGTGACCAGCAGCGGCCGACCTGAGATTCACGGGATCGAGCCGAACGAACAGTCCGTCTCGATGAATCGTGCGGATCGAGTCGGGCACACGCTCGTACTCGGTACGACCCGTGTTGGCAAGACTCGGCTGGCTGAGCTACTCATCGCGCAAGACATACAGCGCGGTGAAGTCGTGATTGTGTTCGATCCAAAAGGCGATGCAGACCTACTTTCTCGCATGGTCGCGGAAGCGCGCCGCAGCGATCGTATCGAGGACATGCTGGTTTTCCATCTTGGTCACCCCGAGCACTCCTGTCGATACAACGCCATCGGACGATATTCTCGGATCACCGAAGTTGCGACGCGGATCGCAAATCAACTCCCAGATAGTGGCAACTCCGCCGCATTCAAGGAATTTGCCTGGCGCTTCGTCAACATCATCACGGGCGCCTTGGTCGCATTGAAGCGAACCCCGAATTTCCGGCTTATCAGACGTTACATCAACGACATTGAACCATTGTTTGTCGAGTATGCACGTTTCTATTTGCATCGTCGCGCGCCTGCTGGTTGGGGTAGGTCGGTGCAACAGCGCACGCAGCAGATCAATCCCCGAAGTCTACCGTCCGCGTTACGCGAAAGGGATTCGGAGGCAGTCGCTTTGTTGCAATACGTCCAGACGCTCGATCTCTACGATCCCGTGCTGGACGGCCTCGTTTCAGCCTACAAGTACGACCGTACCTACTTTGACAAGATCGTAAGCAGCGTGGGTCCGCTGATGGAGAAACTGACGACGGGCGCGGTTGCGGACCTGATTTCGCCTGACGAGAGTCAAGAAGACGACCCTCGACCTATTTTGGACTGGCTTGAAGTAATTAAGGACCGTCGCATCGTCTACGTCGGTCTCGATTCACTCTCGGACACGACGGTCGCGAGCGCGATTGGCAATGCCATGTTTGCCGATCTGGTCTCGGTCGCGGGTCACATCTATAAGTTTGGCGTTGACGGTTTGGCATCAGCGCCGCGGATTGCCTTACATGCGGACGAATTCAATGAGCTCATCGGCGAAGAGTTTGTGCCGCTGTTGAACAAGGCAGGCGGTGCTGGATTTCAAGTCACCGCATACACGCAAACGTGGTCGGACGTGGAAGCGCAAATTGGCAGCTACGCCAAGGCAGGGCAGGTGGCGGGGAACTTCAACTCGCTGATCATGTTGCGGGTCCGCGAACTAGCGACTGCGAAGATGCTTGTTGATCAACTTCCGCGGGTTGGCGTAGTGGGCAAGTCGACTTCGTCCGGTGCGGGCGATTCCTCAAAGGTCGACTCCGAGATTGACTTTGAAACGAGCCACTCTGACAGCCTAAGCAAATCGGACGCCCCTTTGGTAGGACCCACCGAACTCTTTACGCTGCCAAGAGGGCAAGCGTTCGCGCTATTGGATGGTGGCAGGCTATGGAAGCTGCGGTTTCCGCTGCCGAATGACAGAGACAAGCTGCTTCCCGCGTCGCTCGCGGAGGCATTTGCTGCCTTGGCGGTTAGCTCGGCTGTAAGTGTTGAAGACGAAGAAATGCTGGATACACATAGTGAGGCAGGTGAAGCACAAAGCGACGAGGCAGACACGCTTGTATCGGACGAGGATTAACGCTTCGACGATCCGTTGAGCTGGGTTGCGCGGCTCTTCTTAAGCCCAGTCAGAATCCTCTTTTTGGGGATCGTTGCATTGTTTCTTGCAGTGCTCGTGGATTTTGCGATTTCACACACCAAACTTGAATCGTTCGGCGTCCAATCAGTTGCAGACCGCGTCACTCACGAGCGGCGCGAGTTCGATGCAACGTTCTACGGCGCATCTCTGCTACTAGATCCTAGACCCGCCGTGAATTGGCTAAACACACACTTTCGAGCGCTTGAAAGCCGACTCCAAAGTCCGCCAATGACCGGAAGTCCGTTCGTCAATCGGTTTCTCGCTCGGGTGAACGTTCACATGCATAGCGTCGTACCAGCCGTCGAAGTGTTCTCGTTACGGGTGTTTTCGCTGGTCGCGACATTGCCGATCATCGCGATTGGTTGCCTCGTGCTCGGAGTGGACGGTTGGGTTCGCCGCGAAGTGCGTAAAGCGGGCGCTGGCATAGAAAGCGCTCGTATCTATCACTTTGCGAAACGCTCCATCAAGCCGTTGATTCTGTGGGTGAGTCTGATGTATCTCATCGTGCCTTTCCCCATGGATGTTCGATATCCGTACGGGATCCTGGCTGTTGTGATCCCACTCCTTCTCGGTATCACGATTAGTCGGTTTAAGAAGTACGTGTAACTGATTAAGAGTACCTTCGAAGTCGTTTGCTGAGAGAAACCAAGACGTTCTGCGAATTGATTTTCTGCATACATACACGCATGTCTATTGATGATTCACGGCATGAGATATGGACATAAACACAGTTTTGTTGTACCTATCGCGGTTGCATCCTTGCTCGTCCTCGCTGCAGCAACGTTGCAAGCGGACCGCGACGCGGAACGTACAGCGTTAACGCGACTCGTGGCGGAGATCGAAGGACTAGAACCATTGATCGCTCGCGCCGAAAGTCAAAGCGAATCCCACGACCGTGTGCGCTTTCGATATGACTGGCTACGGCGAGATCTGGACGAAGTGAAGTCTGGCATCGAAGCATTCCTGACGGATGCGGAATTTACGCCCCGCACCTACGAGCCGCTGCAAGGCGAATACCACCAATGAACGACCAACAACGGCTCGCGTTTGAGGCAGGCTCAGGCGTGTCACCGGACGCACTGCTCCTCACGATTGCCAGCATCACGTTGTCGCTTGCATTTCTTTGGGTCTCATGGATCACCTTCGGCACTTTCAAAGACTGGCAAGAAGGCAGGGCGAGTTTCTTCGATCTGACCTGGAACGTGTTGCGCGCCAGCATCGTCTTGCTGGTACTGGGCTTTTACATTCGCTAATAAATAGATGTCGGAACGAAACGTATGAAATGGACTGATATGTGGGGGTGGTGGGCTGCGTTGCCCACCCAAGTAGCCCCTAGTACGGCGCCTGCATCAGGCGACTGGATCGCGTTGATCTCGGGATATATCAAGGACGGCGCTGCCGTACTGGGATTAACCGTGGCAACGGTGGGGTTTATCTGGGTCGCGTACATCGGCTTCGCGAAATTCAACGAGGCACGCCAAGGCCGTGCGGAATGGGCGGAGGTGGGAATCTTCGGAGTCGTTGGCGCGACCATTTTGATCTTTGCAAGCTACCTTCTCAGTGAAGCTGCAGGCGTTTTTTAATTGTGGCTAGTCAACAACCTCTGATCACCGAACGCTTGAACGCGGAACCCGCGATCTTCAAGGGTTGCTCGCTCTCTGAGCTCACGTTGATGACGGCAGGCTCGGTCTTCGTCTGGCTGCCCATCTGCCTCGTCGTCGCGGCACTGGCGGGTTCTGTCATCATGGGGTTCGGCATCGGCGGGATCATGGTGGTGTTCAGCGTGATTGTCACGTCTTCTTTCTTTCGACGCCTGAAGGCTAATCGCCCCCACGGGTACTACCAGCTCGCGCTCCATCTATGGCTTGCTCGCCAGCGTTTGGTCAATTCACCATTCGTGACCCGTAGTGGCGTTTGGGATTTAGGTCGCTCGTAGCGTGTCGCGCTATCGGCACGTTTTAGAGAACGCTTACTCCAACATCCGAACGCTTTGGTGCGTGGTCGGGATCGAAGCGTTGTTAATTTTGGTATTGGGTATCGGATTGATGCGTGCCCCATCGACGCTCACCGTTCATATTCCGCCGGACTTGAAAATCGGCGCCAGGGTGCAACCGAATGAACCACAACCGGCGAATGTATATGCCTTCGCGGCGTACATCTTTCAACAACTGTATCGCTGGCCAACGGACGGCGCGAATGACTTCAGTAACGCGATTTACGCGCTGTCCGGCTATCTAACGCCAGCGTACCGAGAAACGTTGATCTCAGAGCTCGAATCCAAGGCCAAACGAGGAGAACTCGCGGGACGCGAAAGAGGCATGCAGGAGCTTCCGGGTCACGGATTCGCGGCGGAGCGTGTAAGCGTCCTCCAGGACGGGGTCTGGGTCGTGGTCGTCGACATGGAGTTGTTCGAGACGGTAAAAGGCATGGCCGTGAAGCGGAAAGCGATTCGGTACCCGTTACGGGTGGTACGTTACGACATCGACCGTGAAGCCAATCCATGGGGACTGGCGTTGGACGGTTTTGCGTCAACGGGACCTACGACGCTAGCGCTTGAGGAATAGGCTGATTGAGCAAGAACCAGTGGTTGGTTGTCCTTGTCGTGGTGGTGGTGCTGGTCGCCGCAGTCGTAGATGGGCGCGCCTCAGAAAAAGGAGCCACTCACCGCTCAGTCATCTACCAGGGTGTACCGATTCCCGTTGAGTTGCCACTGAACGTGGAATCGCGCGTGCACTTTGAGGAGTCCGTGGAGATTGGATTGCCTTCAGCGCTTACATTGAAACTCGATGTATCGAGCGTCCACGGTGTGGTCTATCTCACGGCGACACAACCGTTCATGCGCCAACGCGTGGCATTGAAAGGTGTGCAGTCAGGTCGCTTTGTCCTACTTGATGTGTCTTCTACACAAGCCCCGGGTTCCGTCAAGGACCTATTCATACGCGCAGACGAGTCATCGGCACCGCAGATCGATTCACAACCATTGACTGCGGCACAAGTCATGCGTTACGTCACGCGTTTGACGCTCGCGCCACGTCGACCCAAATCAGAAGGCTCAACCATCAATCGTGTGGCCATCGCAGTTGCGCCAAACACGATCTACCGAAACGTCGCAGTCGCTTCAACGTTGTTAGCGGCGTGGCGTTCGAATAAGTGGTTGGCGATTGCCATCGAACTTCGTAATGAAAGCGACGATTCGGTTAGGTTGAGTCCCCACGACGTCAACGGGTTCTGGCGCTCGGCTGGGTTTCTGCATACAAGACTATTGCCGCGAGGCAAGCGTGGTTCGCAAACCGTGATGTTTCTCGTCGGTTCGCATGACGCTCTCGCCGAGAAATTGCACTGATTCATCATCTGAACCGTAAAGCGCTCTATGTGTTGGGCGTTGCCGTTCTTGGCTTGCTCATGCTTGTGCTATCAGCGCCGTGGTCTTCTGACAATCCATCCCGAAGCGCCACTTTAACCGCGGTCCCCGATACGCCGGCGCCGGACGCGGATAGTCCAGCGGACACGATCAAGACTTTGACCGCGACGATGTCCTCGCTTGTCCAGGAAATCGATGGCTTAACGCAGTCAAACGAATCACTTCGCATCGAGAACGAGGAGTTGCGTACAAAGACCGATCTGGTCGAAGCACGCATCACAGAACGTCTACGCACAGAACTCCAGAGCCACCAGCTCGTGCAGGAGGAACTGACTGCGGAACTCAACCGCATGATGGCGCGTTTCGACGGGATGAGTCACGCGACTGACATCCAAGGAATTGAATCAAGTTTTCTCGGCTATGACACCGTCACGCAACCGAGGGAATCCTGGCATTGGGTCGAATCGATGGAGTCGAGGTATGGAAATGGTGCGGTAATTGACGAGAACCTGCAGGACAACCCACGCTATACGATCCCGCAGAACGCGACGCTTGTGAACTCGACCACCATGACCGCGTTGATTGGTCGAGTGCCCGTCGAAAACCGCGTCACTGACCCATTGCCATTCAAGGTCGTCACCGGCGCTGATAACTTGGCTGCAAACGGCTACATGATCGAAGGGCTAGAGGGATCCATCTGGAGTGGATTCGTGGTTGGCGACTGGGCGCTGGCGTGTGTGACGGGTACGTTGACGAGCGTGACCTTCGTGTTTGAGGATGGTCGTATCCGCACACTCGGCGAGAACAATCACGGCGGTGAGCGCATCGGCTGGATTTCCGATGAACGAGGTGTGCCCTGCATCTCCGGCGAGCGGAAAACGAATGTAAGGAGTTGGTTGCTCGCGCAACTCGGCGTCAACGCCAGCAGGAGTGCCGCGGAAGCGCTTGCGAACGCCAACACAACGATTCAACAAAACCCGATGGGCATCAAGGAAGCGTTCATTAGCGGCGAGATTCGGGAGTTCGTCATGGGGAAAAGCATTTCTTCGACTGGCAACTCACTCGCCGAGTGGTTGACGACACGCGCGTCACAGGAATTTGATGCCATTTTTGTCCCCACGGATCAAACGGTCGCGATCCACGTCGATCGACCATTGCATATCGACTACGAATTTAAAGGACGGAAGCTCAGCTATGACCTACAGGTTGAAAGCAACGCTACTCTTGGTGTGGATTAGTTGGCTCGGTGCCGCATGCACAACGCAGACACCGTTACACATACCTGAATCCAGTCCGACCATGATCGAGATCTATCAACGTCACGCGATCTCTACGACCCCAGCGCGCCACGAAGAGAACCAAGTCGGAGAAATGCTAAATCGTGTCGACGTATCTGCTGCCGAGATTGGCGTTATCCGGAATCCAGTCATTCACATGTATGTCTTCCCTCGTGTCTCCGCTTCTGATGGACTCAGAATCCCCGGTTTCTGGACTTCATTCGGGCTCTACGATCGTAATGGACCGCAAGACACGGATCCGGGAGATTGAGAGATTTGCGCTTGTGGCGTTCTCGCAATCGTGCGAAGCGGATCGAAAGGGAGGAGTTTGCTCGTTGCTATGAGCGTCCGCCTTCATTCACCGATCTGCTGCCGTGGACAACCTACCTCCCAGAAAGCCGAAGTTTCGTGCTCGATGACGGCATGAGTGTGGGTGCCGCGCTCGAACTTTTGCCAATTGGTACAGAAGCGGTCACTGACGACTTTCTGATTGACGCACGGGACGCGCTTCAAGTGGCATTAGTCGATGCGCTCCCCGAAGATGCTGATCATCCTTGGGTGCTGCAGCTCTATTTACAGGACGACTATGACCTGACGCCGTTCAAACAATCGATAGCGGCTTACGGTACACAAGATGCACGAGCAACACCCTACGCAAGGGTGTTTGGCGATTTATTCTGTGAGCACTTGGATCGGATATCCAGACCAGAAGGGGCTTTCATCGACGAGATAGTCTCGGATGCACCTTGGCGCGGCAGGATCAGACGCGTTCGCGCAACCTTGTATCAACGGGTCTCGGCTGGTTCCCTCAAGCTACCTGCGGACCAAGAGAAGCATTTAAATGAAATCCTGACCCGATTACAAACCGCGCTCGACCAAGCGGGAATTGCGAGTGAGCGCCTCGATTTGACTCAATTTCGTGAATGGATGCTGCCTTGGTTTAACCCTAGTCCTTCGATTGCGGGTTCGAATATACGCGATCTCATTGACGCTGCCGCAAAGATTCCGAATCCAGTTCATGTTGGTTACGACGTAGGTCAAGATCTTCTGCTATCGCAACCTCAATCTGATAGCAAATCGGGGATTTGGTGGTTCGATGGAATGGCTCACCAGGTTGTGTCCATTCAAGGGTTGCGTCGCGAGCCGGACATCGGACACCTAAGCGCGGAACGACGACACGGCGACCGCATTCACACGTTATTCGACGGGATGCCCGTCGGCACGATCCTTGCGATGACGGTCGTCGTGAAGGCACAACATGAATTAATCGAGAACGTAGCACGGCTCAAGAAGGCAGCGGTCGGGGACGCAGCCGAAGCTGACGTGACCCGCGCACAAATAGATGCGGTCGAGCGGGAAGTCGCGAACGGGAACAAACTGTTGCCGACTTCGTTAGCGTTCTATCTGCGCGGACGAGACCTCGATGAGCTGCACGCTAATCGAACAGAAACATCTATGACGTTGTTGACGAACGGTCTGCAGCCTATCGCGGAAGAAGCCGATTTACTCTCACTCGACAGTTACGTTCGCAATCTACCGATGGCGTACGACCACAACCTCGACGCAAAGCGACGATGCACGCGTGTGATGCTTACCCGTGACGCGGCGAGCTTGCTGCCGGTCTATGGCCGATCTAGGGGTAAAGGTAATCCAGGTTTCGTGTTCTTTAACCGAGGCGCGGAGCCACTGTGTTTCGATCCTCTCGCGATTCAAGACCGGAAGAAGAACGCTCATCTACTTGTGCTTGGACCAAGTGGGGCAGGGAAGTCAGCGATGCTTGTTTACCTGCTGCAACAGATGATGGCACGCCATCGTCCACGACTTTTCATCATTGAAGCAGGGGGATCCTTCGAGTTACTCGGTGAGCATTTCAAGGCGCATGGTCTAACCGTCAACCAAATCAAACTGCAACCCGCCAGCGATGTTCGTCTTCCACCTTTTCTCCATGCTTCACGAGTGGTGGGAACAAGCCAAATGCAAGAGGAGAACCGTGACTTTCTCGGCGAGATGGAGATCATCGCTCGGGTCATGATTACCGGTGGCGATGCGCGTGAGCAGGAACGCCTTACGCGTGCTGATCGGATGCTCATTAGGGAAGCGATCATGAACGCCGGTCGTCAGTCGATAAAAGACGAACGTGACACGCTCACCGAAGATGTCGTGGCGAAATTGCGGGAGATAGGTACAGACACGAGTCTACCTGACAACCGACGTTTGCGAGTACGGGAGATGAGCGACAGCATGGCGTTGTTTACCACCGGCGTGGCCGGTCACTTTTTCAATCGTCCGGGTGCGAATTGGCCGGACTCGGACGTCACGATCTTTGAACTGGGGATGCTTGCTCGAGAGGGGTATGAAGACCAGTTAACGGTAGCGTATCTATCGCTGATGTCTCATATCAATGATCTGGTCGAGAAACAGCAACAGAGCGATCGTCAAACGCTCGTCGTGACGGACGAGGGCCATGTGATTCTGACGCATCCGCTACTCGCAAACTATGTCGTAAAGATCACCAAGATGTGGCGGAAGTATGGGGCATGGTTCTGGATTGCGACCCAGAATCTAGCAGATTTCCCGGATCAGAGCAGACGTATGTTGAACATGATCGAGTGGTGGCTGTGTTTAGCGATGCCGAAGGACGAAATCGATCAGCTTGCGCGATTTCGTGAATTGACGGAAGGTCAGCGTTTGTTGCTCGCTTCCGCGAGAAAGCAACCTGGAAAGTACGTTGAAGGTGTCGTTTTGTCGGACGAGTTTCAGAGCTTATTTCGAAACGTACCACCGGCTCTGTCGCTTGCACTCGCGATGACCGAAAAACACGAGAAGGCAGAACGCAAGAGACTCATGGACCAATTGTCGTGTAGTGAATACGAAGCAGCGTGCGAGATTGCAGAGGGATTGAATGGAAGTTGGTAGTGTATCGATTAGGTTTGATGCTTACTCCGGGAGATCGCGTTCGTGGGTGAATTGATTTCCGAGATTCCGCAATATAAGGCTAATATTGATCCAAGCTCCTACAGATAACGAAGTTTCGGTAGATTTCGTGAAACTCGCGGAAATTGCTCAACAATCTGAGATTTCGTCAACGCTCCTTGCGGATGTGTTGGGTACCGACACGAAGGAAATCGCGGAATCGCTTGAAATCGGATTCGATGCACTGCAGAGCGAGGAAGTAGCTCAGTCTAGGATGTCACAAACTCGATTGCGGGAACTGGTCGAGATTTTGGTCAAAATGGAACCGCTCATGGGATCTGCTAACTCCGCTTTCACATGGTATCGAAGCGAATTACTTCCAAGTTTCGGTGCATCAGCAGAGCAACTGGTAAAGGAAGGTCGCGCAATTTCGGTATGTCGGTACATAGAGCGCATGACTGCGGGTGGATACAACTAGTGCAATGTAGTTGGAAAAAAGAGGCGGCTTGCGTGCTGCTCGTCAGTTCGTCTCACACGATGCGCAAGCTAACCTCGCGTGAATCTTGACAGTCGCCGGATGCAACTGGCGTTGCGGGAGACTGGCTGGCACAGCCGCCGGGTCCTAGCGTGGCGGCTGTCGAAATTCTGGATGCAAGTTTCTGTTTGGATGCCTTGCATGAGGCGAGATCGCGCTTCGCCTCTCGACCATCATTGACACTGATCAGGGTTCGCAGTTCACAAGTGTGGCGTTCGTTGAAATATGAATGCGTGTTGATGCATGCGTTTCAGGATCCGCACCAGGCGTTCGGCTATCGTACGCCGTCGGTGGTCTACGAAAATGAGTTAAGGAACGTGAAACATGCTGCGTAGGGATGTTTCATCAAGAAATTTCGCCACCCCCATGAGGTGGTCAAAAGAGCTCCACTACAGCCTAAATTAACAAACAAACTGTCTCACGAAACTGCACCATCTGTGTTGTCCTCCATTCAAGCATGTAACCACTAAATTTGAAGAGCATCTGCACAGTTCAAAACGCATTAGTTTTTTTATAATCGATTTTGCCGCCGATGACAAGGCTCTGCGTGAGCAAACAGATTTTTGCGATCATCTTAGATCCCACGAGCGAAAACGTCGAAAGTCCCGTAGACGAGCGTGTTCGTGAAGCGTTTCCGGGCGCGCTCCACCGTCGCCATACGGATCTCTTATACCTCGTGCTTGAGAATGAAGGTGTATTGGCGGACGAGGTCGCGGTAAAGGTCGGATTAGACGCTGCCGGTGGAACATCAAAAGCCGTCGCTACCGGTGTTGTATTCAAACTAGACTTCGGATACGCCGGTTTAGCTGATCCTTCATTATGGGAGTGGCTTCGAACCGCATGGAATATGGTTGAAAGATAGATAGCGTGACAAGCTCCGTAGCAATAGTTGGCGAAAATTACTCATCCCCGCACAGACCAGTTCGCGCTCCTAAAATTAGCCGGTCAAGACATCTGAATGACACTGTTGACAAAGAGCCAACGAGTTCTCGTTCGTGGAAGGAGGTCTGGGGACCGACGTTTTTGTTACTAGCGGTCAGTGTATTCGGCCTGATTTTTCCGGCTGTATATTACATCGGGGTATTCACCGAGCGTTTGAACGACTTGGAGAGAGACGTGGCGTTGATACAAACGACTGCCGAATCAATACGTCAGGACGTCCATGCTCTAGATGTAAACATAGGACGTATGGACGAAAGGATCAAAGGTCTTGAAAGCAACACTGATAGGTTAACGACTGCGGTTTCAAGCTTAAATGAATCTATCACCGATGTGTATTTAAAGAGCAACTAAGGAAAACGACATGTCAGTAAAAGTACAGATCAATGGCGAGTGGAAGGAAGTCGCAACTGACGAAGGGGACGAAGTATCCTATGAGCAGATAGTTCAAGCCGCCGACTTGCCCGGGGGACGCAATCAGGTTTATCGAGTCGAATATACAGGAGCGATCGGACCCGGAGGTATTCTGATTGATGGAATACTCCGTGAAGGCGGACGCGTGAAAGTCAAGGATGAAACGACAACATTCACTATCACGCCCTCTTCGCAGACGTAGTCCAGATCTCCAGCGACTAATCGACGACGGTTATTGCCTCACCTTTCGTGAGGTGCCAGCATGGCTTACGGACGTCTACGACTGGCTGAGGTCTGCCATCCGCCCGATGTATTGGCACGAACCGCGCGAGTGGATTACCGTTAAGGGAATACCTTACATTCGGCGCACAAACCATGGCTCTGACTTGGATGTTGCATACGGACAGTTAGCAGTGCCCCTGTGGATCGAACGGGATGCATCCATTAGACCCAAAGAACACTGGGCACTGTGGTACGGCGATGTACCATGCTTTGCTACGGGTGAACCCAGAGTGGGAATCCTTGCACCAAATTTGGCACCGCACCGAGGTGTGATCGTGTTGTCCCAAAAGCCACCGCCTGACGGGCTACATATCGATCACCACGACAAGATCCTAACCTATGTGTCGTACATTGAGCCACAGGCACAGATAATTAGCCCTGGAGTTTCAGCACGATGTCAATGCTCGTAACCGCCATGAGCCACGATCCGGCGGGGAAACTCGCTAACCAGCGCGTGGCCATTGTTGGCGTTGGCGGTACAGGCTCTCACATCCTGGATTTCGTTAGTCGAATGCCGGTCGAAGAGATACACCTCTTTGATGGTGACATACTTACTGAGGAAAACGTTCACCGATGTCCAGGCTCAGTGACTTTATCGGAGAAGCGTGACAAAGCCCCAAACAAAGCTGTATTACACGCGACAAACTACGCAAACTTGCATCCCAACATCCAAGGGTTTGGATTCGACATTGATGACACAAACGTAGATCGACTAGCACGCTACACTACAGTCTTTCTGTCAATCGACGGTGGGAAGATCAAGCGACGTGTCCTAGACGTCTGTACACAATGCGACATTTTCCTGGTCAACGTTGGAATGGGTGTACTCAAGGGGCAAGATGACCAGTTCACTGGTCTTGTTGGGGCCACTTTGTGCAAGCCTGATGCTTATGACCATGTCAACCAGTGTTTTAGTCTTGACGACCCTGCACAAGTAGATGACAATCACCAGACAATCGAACTCAATGCGCTTAACGCCGCGATAGCGGTGATCCGTTGGAAAAAACTCCTGGGTATATACGCAGACAATACCCATTCGTTGGATATCTGCTATTCGATCGCCAACAACACTCTTTACAACGAGTTCAATGAACCATAATCCACCGGGGTCTCACACCACACGACTTCATTTCTGACAATATAGTAGTGTGACCTGCAATGTTGATGTGGATTGCCGATTGACGGTTCAATCGTAACGTGGACTCCATCGAACAGCATGACCCATCCATCAGGATGCACGCTAGTAGTAACGGTCTCGGCGCATCCGCACGGACATAAGTGTCGCAAGATCCGCCCCATTGCATTGATATAGAGTTTTCCGTACTCCAATTTCGCTGGCATGTGATCTACCCAAACGGGCGTGATCTCATGAATCAGCGGATAAGTACGGTCAACTCTGAGTCGATCGCCAGACCGTATCCTGTCGTTCAACATAATTCCTCGCCGTCTCCTAAGACGTCTCATGTCCAACGAACTCATTTGAATCGACCGGCATTGTACACCCGTTGTCAGTCAGCGATATCTCCCTCCTAAGATCTGCTAAACGTTATAAATC
>LXNI01001218.1_pt1 | contig 23618 bp, 24 predicted proteins | sample 809091 | NCBI WGS metagenome assembly LXNI01 (sample SAMN04870527, study PRJNA318959) | sponge metagenome | biome: 01000161; feature: marine sponge reef; material: water | host: Sarcotragus foetidus | place: Greece: Milos, Mediterranean Sea | collected 2013-05-29 | depth 5-7 m | reverse complement strand
TGAACAGACCCTCGCCGCGTTCGTCCTCGCCCCGCATCACAACCTCCAGCACCGATCAACCCAGGGGCAGAGAATCACGATACCGGGAATCGCGCCAGTGGGTTTTTCAGCAGCCTGCTAGGGCGGCTCGATTAAGGCCGGACCTTAGTCTTCTATCTCCACCCACACCGGTGTGTGGTCGGAGGCCTTCTCCCAGCCCCGCGGCGTCTTGTCGATCTCGCACGCAATGAGCCGGTCGGCGGCCTGTGGCGATAACAGGATGTGGTCGATGCGCAGCCCATTGTCCTTGTTCCACGCGCCGGCGCGGTAATCCCACCACGAGTACTTGCCCTCTTCGTCGCCATGCAGGGCCCGCCAGGCCTCGATGACGCCCAGGTGGAGGATCTTCCGAAAGGCCGCCCGGGACTCGGGCCGCAGCTGGGCATCGTTCGCCCAACCCACCGGATCGAAGGCATCGCGATCATCCGGCGTTACGTTGTAGTCGCCGCCGAGCACGAAGGCGTCTTCGGTTTTGAGCAAGTCCCCGACATGTTTATGGAGGCGCTCCAGCCACTTAAGCTTGTAGGTAAACTTGTCGCTGTCGGTGGGATTGCCGTTGGGCAGATAGATCGACGCCACCCGGGCGGACCCGGTAAACGCCTCGATGTAGCGCGCCTGGTCGTCCTTCGTGTCGCCGGGCAGCGCGGTCAGCTCCACATCGATGGGGTATTTGGACAGGATGGCGACCCCGTTGTAGGTCTTCTGGCCTGAAATGGCGATGTTGTAGCCCTTGTCCTCGATGGGCTCGCGCGGGAATGTCTCTTCGGTGCTCTTGATCTCCTGCAACAGCGCGACATCGGGCCGGAAATCGTCGAGCCACTTGAGGACGTGCTCGAGCCGCGCCTTCACCGAGTTCACATTCCACGTCGCGATCTTCAAGGGAGGTCTCCGAAACAAGAAAGGCCCGCGTTCAGCGGGCCTCTTGTTTAGCATGGGGCGGGGCGGGATCAGATAGAAAAAGACACCCCGCAGCCGCAGCCCGAGGAGGCTTGCGGGTTGTTGAGCCGGAAGCTGGCGCCGATCAAATCGTCGACGAAGTCAACCTCCGAGCCATCGATCAGGCCGAGGGACATTTCGTCGACCACCACCTTGATGCCGTGACCTTCGTAAATCCGGTCATCGTCGTTGGTGGCGTCGTCGAGATCGAAGTTGTAGGAAAAACCCGAGCAGCCGCCCGCATACACGGAAACCCGGAGCATATTCCCGTCTTCGCCTTCCGCGGCGATGATCTCGGAAATTCGCTTGGCGGCGTTTTCGGTAATGGTCAGACCGGCTTCGGCGGTCATTCGCTCAATCTCCGTTTCGGAAGCGATTCGCACTAAATCTAGCGCTATTCCAAAGCTTATGTAATCCCATATCGGCGGTTGTCAAACCTTCCCGGCATACATTGCGCCGCCCGGGAACCCGTCCTATTGTGCCGCGAGACAAGGGTTTCAGAGCAGAGGCAATGCTGACCCAGCCCCCAACGGATACCACCCGCGCCCCGTATGCCTGCCGGCCCGGCGAAAGCCGGGGCAGATTTCACGACGAGCCGGAAAGCGCGACCCGGACCTGTTTTCAGCGGGACCGGGACCGGATCATCCACTCGGCGGCCTTCCGGCGGCTCGAATACAAGACCCAGGTATTCGTCAATCACGAGGGTGACTATTACCGAACCCGCCTCACGCACTCCTTGGAGGTTGCGCAAATTGCACGCTCCATTGCGCGGTCTCTCAATCTCGATGAGGATTTGACGGAGGCGCTGGCGCTGGCCCACGATCTTGGACACCCGCCCTTCGGCCATGCGGGCGAGGACGCGCTTTCGGACCTCATGGCTCCGTTTGGCGGGTTCGACCACAACGCCCAGTCGTTGGCCGTCGTAACCCGGCTCGAACATCGGTATCCCGAATTCGACGGCCTCAACCTGACTTGGGAGACCCTGGAAGGCATCGTGAAGCATAACGGCCCGCTGACCGGCCCGAAGGCGGACCGCGAGGTGCCGGGTGATATCGCGGCATATGTGGCCGCGCATGAACTGGAGTTGGGAACCTACGCCGGGGCAGAGGCCCAGGCGGCGGCGCTCGCCGATGATATTGCCTACAACAACCATGATATCGATGATGGGCTTCGGGCCGGTCTGTTCTCGGCCGAGAATATTTCGGACGTGCCCATGGTCGGCGGTATTTTCGCCGGCGTGGATAAGGACTATCCGGACCTCGACAAGTCGCGGCGCAAGCACGAAGCAATCCGGCGCATGATCGGAGAATGGGTAGGCGACGCGCTTACCGAGTCCCGCCGCCGGTTGGCCGACGCCAAACCTGCCTCGGCGGATGAAGTGCGCGGCCTGGATCAACCGGTGATCGCCCTGTCGGACGCCATGCGCGAGATGGACAGCCAACTCAAACGCTTCCTGTTCGACAACATGTATCGCCACTACCGGGTGAACCGGATGACCAGCAAGGCGCACCGCGTCGTCCACGACCTGTTCACGCTGTTGCTCGGTGAGCCCCAAAGTCTGCCGACCGAGTGGCAGGTGCGGGCCGGCGCGCCGGGCAGTGCCGAAACCGCCAAAGTGGTCGCCGACTACATTGCCGGTATGACCGACCGGTTCGCGCTCGATGAACATGCACGGCTGATCGACGTCCAGGCCAGAACCTCGTGAGCCGCATATCCCGGTCGACCTTTTGGAATTGAGGTCTTAAAAGACCGCCTCATGGATCCCTTTCAACTCCTGAAATCACGTCTGACCGGCATTCTCGACGAACTCGCCGAGGCCGGCACCCTGCCGCACGGCCTGGACTATGGACGGGTCAATGTCGAGCCGCCGCGGGAAACCGCGCACGGCGACGTTGCCACCAACGCGGCCATGGTTCTGGCCAAACCGGCGGAGATGAAGCCGCGCGACCTCGCGGAAGCCATTGCCGGCAGATTCACCGGATTTGACGATGTAACAGCGGCGGAGGTGGCGGGGCCCGGCTTCATCAATCTCAGGCTTGCTCCGGCCTTCTGGCAGGCGCGGATCGAGGACATCCTCGGTGCGGGTACGGCTTACGGGGACTCCGAACTCGGCGCGGGCCGAAAGGTCAACGTGGAATATGTCTCGGCCAATCCCACGGGTCCCATGCATGTGGGCCACGGGCGGGGCGCGGTGGTGGGCGACGCCTTGGCCGCGCTGCTCGCCAAGGCCGGTTTTGCGGTGACCAAGGAATATTACGTCAACGATGCCGGTGCCCAGGTCGAGGCTTTGGCGCGCTCTCTTCATGTCCGCTATCGGGAAGCGCTCGGTGAGCAAGTGGGCGGAATGCCGGAAGGCATGTACCCGGGCGAATACCTGATCCCGGTGGCCGGGAAGCTGGCCGAAAAAGATGGTTCCCATTGGCTGGGCCGGGGCGAGAGCTTCTGGCTCGAACAGTTCCGGGCATTTGCGGTCGACGCGATGATGGAGCTGATCCGCGAGGACCTGGCGGCGCTGGGCATCACTTTCGATCAATTCTCATCGGAGCGCGCGCTCGTCGAGGCGGGCGGCGTCGACAAGGTGCTTGCCGATCTCGAAAACCGGGATTTGGTCTATACGGGCACTTTGGATCCTCCAAAGGGCAAGGAGCCCGATGATTGGGAGCCGAGGCCCCAGCTTCTGTTCCGGGCTTCCGATTTCGGTGACGATGTCGACCGGCCGCTCAAGAAGTCGGATGGGTCGTGGACCTACTTCGCCACAGACATGGCCTATCACTCCGATAAGCACACCCGCGGCTACCGGGACATGATCGACGTTTGGGGCGCCGACCACGGTGGCTACGTGAAGCGTCTGCAGGCCGCCGTCAAAGCGCTTACCGCCGGCGACGGCAACCTCGACGTGAAGCTTTGCCAGATGGTCAATCTGATGGATGGCGGCGAGCCGGTGAAGATGTCGAAGCGCGCCGGCACATTCGTTACCCTCCGCGAAGTCATCGACGAGGTCGGCAAGGACGTGGTTCGCTTCATCATGCTGACCCGCAAAAACGATGCTCAACTCGACTTCGATCTCAAGAAGGTGCTGGAGCAGAGCCGCGACAATCCGGTGTTCTATGTCCAGTACTCCCATGCCCGCTGTCATTCCGTTCTCCGCCACGCCGCCGAGATGTTTCCGGGCGAGGATTTCTCGCCGGCCACCCTGATGGGCGCGAATTTGGGCCTCCTCACCGACGAGGCCGAGCTCGACCTGATCAAATCCATGGCCGAGTGGCCACGGGTGGTGGAGGGCGCCGCGGAGGCGCATGAACCCCACAGAATCGCGTATTTTCTCCTGGACGTGTCCGGGCTGTTTCACGCCCTTTGGACCAAGGGAACCCGCGAAGATGTAAGTTTACGGTTTCTCAACGAACAGGACTTAGGGTTAACAAGAGCACGTTTGGCATTAGTGCGGGGCCTTGCGCTCGTCATCGCCTCCGGTCTTCAGGTGATGGGCGTGACGCCCGTTGAGGAGATGCGCTGATGATCGCAAGTGACCAGAGCCGGGAACCACGCGACGAGCCGGTCCTAGAGCCGCACATCGCCCCTGTTCCCGCGCCGGAAGTCGGCCCGGATTATCGTTCCGATACCCTGGCGTTCGAGCCCGTCCAGCGGCGCCATCCCATGCGGCGCATCGGACGGACCCTTATCATTTTGGTGCTGCTCGCCGGGGCCGGGGCCGGTGCCTGGGCCCGCTGGGGCGACCAACTGCGCCTGGCGCCGGCGGATGAAATTCCGGTGGTGCGCGCCGATGCCGCGCCGGTCAAGGTCAAACCCGATCGCCCGGGCGGCCTCGATTTTCCGAATCGGGACAAGCTGGTCTATGACCGGCTGGAATCACTGCCGCCACCGCCGCGGGCCGAGAACCTGCTGCCCCGGCCCGAGGTCCCGCTGCCGCCGCCCAGTGCGTCGCCCGGCGCGCCCGCCGACCGGCCGGCTGCCGCGGCGCCTAAGGAATCCGCCGAAGCGAATACGCCCGAGCCGCCAAAACCGATTGCCGCCGGTAACGTCCCGAAGACCGGGCGTCCGAGACCGGTCGAGGTTGCCGAGGCGAAGAAGCCGGCACCGCCGCCCGCCCCGCCGGCCATAAGGACGGGACCCAAAGTGGTTGCCGCGATGCCGGCCAAGCCAGTGGCATTGGTGCCGAACTCCGCCGCGCCCGCCCCGCCGGCCATAAGGACGGGACCCAAAGTGGTTGCCGCGACGCCGGCCAAGCCAGTGGCATTGGCGCCGAAATCCGCCGCGCCCGCCGCCGGACGGGCCGGCAACGGATACCGCGTCCAGTTGGCCGCCGTCCGCTCCGACCGGGATGCGCGGCGGGAATGGACCCGGCTGAGGACCCGTCATTCGGGACTGTTGGGCCCGCTGCGGCCCTCCGTCGTCCGGGCCGACCTGGGTGACAAGGGTATCTACTACCGGCTTCGCGCCGGGCCCCTGGAGAACAAGGCGGCCGCAAGGACCCTCTGCGGCGAACTCAGCAAGATCAGGGTCGGCTGCCTCGTCGTTCGGCCGGGCAGCTAGGCGGTGAGCCAGGCGCCGCCCCGGGCGGTCATTCTTGGGTGCGCCGGGCCGGAAGTCTCAGAACAGGAAAAGCGGTTCTTCGCCGAGGTTGATCCCCTCGGGTTCATCCTATTTGCCCGCAATTGCCGGACGCCCGGCCAAGTGCGGACGCTGGTCGCCGATTTGCGCGCGAGCGTCGAACGGGATGAGGCCCCGGTCCTTATTGACCAGGAAGGCGGACGCGTTGCCCGTCTTGGTCCGCCCCACTGGCGGACGCCGCCCGCCGGGTGCAAATTCGGTGAGCATTATGATCGCGATGCGGCCATGGCGGTCGAGGCCGCACGTGTCAACTCGCAGTTGATCGCCGCCGAACTCGCCGGTCTCGGCATCGATGTGGACTGCCTGCCGGTCCTGGACGTGCCCCGGCCCGGCGCCGACCCGGTCATTGGGGACCGGGCGTATCACACCGACCAAGACGTCGTCGCGGCCCTCGGACGCGCCGCCGCCGAAGGCCTGCTGGCGGGCGGCGTGCTGCCGGTGATCAAGCATATCCCCGGCCACGGGCGCGCAAGCGTCGATAGCCACGAGGCGCTGCCGGTGGTGGACACCTCCTTGGGCGAATTGGACGAAACCGATTTCGAGCCCTTCCGGGCGCTCGCCGACATGCCGTGGGCGATGACCGCTCATGTGGTCTATTCGAGAATTGACGGGGATGCGCCGGCGACTTTGTCGCCCCATATTCTAACCGAGATCATTCGGCATCGGATCGGGTTCGAAGGGTTGCTGGTATCCGACGATCTTTCCATGCAGGCGCTTCGCGGTTCCATGACCGACCGGGCCGCGGGTGCGCTGGCGGCCGGCTGTGATGTTGCGCTTCATTGCAATGGCGACATGGCCGAAATGGAGGCCGTGGCGGCCGGTTCGGAGCCGCTCACCGACACCGCACTGGCCCGATTGGACCATGGCCGGGAGATGGCCGATTCGCCCGATTCGCCCGATTCGCATGAATTTGCGGCCTTGAGCGCGAAATTGGCTGCCCTGATGCCGGAGACCGCCGGCTGATGGATATCGCCGGGATCGTTTACAGTGCATCCACCTGGGTCCTGCCCGTTCTGCTCGCCGTTACTCTCCATGAGGCGGCGCACGGCTGGGTGGCATGGAAGCTCGGTGACGATACGGCCTACAAGGCAGGCCGGGTGACTTTCAATCCCATCAAGCACATCGATCCCTTCGGTACCATTCTACTGCCGGCCATGCTGCTGCTGGCCTCCGGCGGCCGTATGATGTTCGGTGCCGCCAAGCCCGTACCCGTTAGTTTCTGGCGGTTACGCAACGTCAGGCGGGACACCATCCTGGTCGCCGCGGCCGGGCCCGGCACCAATCTGATCCTCGCCGTCGTTTCGATGGCGCTGCTGGCGTTCCTGCTGCCCGCCGATGGACCCGTCGAGCAATGGGTCATCCGCACCGTGGGTTTGTCGGTCTGGTTCAATATCCTGCTGGCCGTCTTCAACATGATCCCCCTGCCGCCTCTCGACGGCAGCCGGGTGGTGATGGCGCTGCTGCCCTATACCGTGGCCGAACGCTACATGCGTTTGGAGCGCTGGGGATTCGTCATTATCATAGCCGCACTCTTCGTGCTTCCCTGGCTGGGCGGCATGGCGGGGATGGATCTGAACATTTTCTGGTGGCTGATCGGCAATCCGTCCGAAGCCATCATGAGATTCCTTGGCGGCTTGTTTGGATTGAACCTGAGGGCATGAACGAAACCATCGAAGAATTTGAGGGGCGTCCCGAGGAGATCCGGGCGACGGTCGGGGGCGACCTGGTGCTCGACGTCGGCGGTTTCGAGGGACCCATCGAGGTCCTGCTGATACTCGCCCGAGAGCAGAAGGTCGACCTCACCCAAATTTCCATTCTCGAACTCGCGGACCAATACTTGGTCTGGGTCGCCGAGGTGCGGCGCACCAACATCGAACTGGCTGCCGACTATTTGGTGATGGCGGCTTGGCTCGCCTACCTGAAATCCCGGTTGTTGCTCCCCGGCCTCGGCGAAGAAGAAGAGCCGACCGGTGAGGAACTTGCCGCCGCGCTTGCCTATCAGCTCCGGCGGCTGGAGGCCATGCAGGACGCAGGCCGGCGCTTGATGGCACGGAACCGGCTGGGCGAGGATTTCTTCAAGCGCGGCGCACCGGAGAAGTTCGCCTATGTGAACAAGCCCGAGCTTGATGCGACCCTCTACGATCTCTTGAAGGCTTATGGCGATCAGCAGCGCCGCGCGGAAGCCGCGACCCTCCGTATCCAACCGAGCCAGCTGTTCTCGCCTGACGAGGCGTTGAAGCGGATGGTCGGCATGATGGGCGATATTCCCGACTGGGCGAACCTGATCACCTTCCTGCCGGAAAACCTCGCCGACGAGGTGATCCGCAAGTCGGCGCTGGCGTCCACCTTCGCCGCCGCGTTACAGCTTGCCAAGGAGGGCAAGATGGATATCCGCCAAGGCCAAACCTACGGCCCCATTTTCGTCCGGGCCACCGACAACATGACGGAGGCCGGTTAAGTGTCCGAAGAACAACAGGTTGATCCGCAACATCTGAGACTTCTGGAGGCACTGATTTTCGCTTCCGCCGATCCGGTGCCCGAAAAGGCGATGGCCGACCGGCTGCCCGACGATGCCGATATCCCGGCCCTGGTATCGGCGTTGCGGGCTCTCTATGAGGGGCGGGGGGTGGTGCTCAGGAAAGTGGGCACCGCCTGGGCGTTCCGCACCGCCGAGGATCTGGGGCCGATGCTCAACGTGGAGCGGACCGTATCGCGCAAACTTTCCCGCGCGGCCCTCGAAACCATGGCCATCGTTGCCTATCACCAGCCGGTAACCCGGGCCGAGATCGAGGAAATCCGCGGCGTCTCCCTGAGCAAGGGGACCATCGACAATCTGTTCGAAGCGGGCTGGATCAAGCCCAAGGGGCGGCGGCGTACGCCGGGCCGCCCGGTGACCTGGGGCACGACCGAAGGCTTTTTGGATCAGTTCGGCCTGGAAAATCTGGACGACCTGCCGGGCCTGGAGGAACTGAAGGCCGCCGGGCTGCTCGACAAGCGGGCGGCGGTCGCCTCCATTGGAGACGCCGGCAAGGCCGGCCAAGAGGACGCCGGAGACGGCGATGTCTTCGATGACGGCGAGACGTTGATGGCCGAGCCCCTCGATCCCGATGACGGCGCGGGAGACGATGGGGAGCCCTTGGGCGCCTCGCCCGATTAAGTTCACATGCGCTGCCGCCTCTAGGGTCCGTACTCGATTGGGTGATTCCCGTTTTTGCGCCCTCCCGACCTGCCCCTCTCCCCCGGGAAGGGGGTGAGGGTGGGAGTGAGCGTGAGGGTGATTTGGAAATTCCCCCTCACCCGGCTATGGCTCTCAGGCTCGCCAAGCCTCCGCATCCCTCTCCCCCTGACGGGGGCGAGGGACCTTGTGCCGCGCCGGTCACGGCGTTTTGTCCGGCATTTTCCGGCTTTGATTGCGGGGGGAGGGGCCTTCTGCCATTATGCGCCGCAACATAGATTGCCAAGCGAGGAGACATATCGATGGGAATCGGTATCTGGCAGGTCGTCCTGATTCTGGTGATCGTCCTGATCATTTTCGGCGCCGGTAAGCTGCCGCGGGTGATGGGCGATGTCGCCAAGGGCGTGAAGAATTTCAAGGCCGGAATGCAGGACGAAGTGACCGGCGCCGGTTCCGGCGCCAACAGGAACGCCACGGATGCGCCCGGGGCCCAGCCGGCCGAGACGCAGGCCGCCGCCGCCGTCGAGTCCTCCGAGAGTACGTCCGAGAAAAAGGAAGACGCGGCGAAGACCTGAGCACGGGGACGGTCCCGACCGGGGGGGATCGCCGGCCCATTCGCCTGAACCCTTAGGTGAGCCATGTTCGATATCGGTTGGACCGAGATCGCTATTATCGCCGTCGTGGCCATCATCGTGATCGGCCCCAAGGACTTGCCGCGCGTGCTCCGCACCCTCGGCGAGTACGTGGGCAAGGCGAAGGCGATGACCAACGAGTTTCGCCGCCACGTGGACGACATGATCCGCGAGACCGAGCTGGACGAGGTCAAGAAGCAGATCGACGCCGTGTCCGACACCGACATCAAGGGCTACGTGGAAAACACCATCGACCCCAAGGGTGAGATCAAACAGACCCTCGAGGACGACTTCCGGGACATGAACGCCGACCCGCCGGGAATAGACGAGGCGGATGACGAAGCGTTGGCCAAGGCGGAGGCCGCCATGGACGAGGAAGCGGCCTCGGCCATGGACGATTTCGAGCCAATCACGGGACCGGAGACCGGGCCGAACGAGCAGCCTGAATCCGAGCCCGAGAAGAGTGAGGCAGGCTGATGGCGCGGACCGTCGCTTCCAGCCGCATGCCCCTGATGGACCACATCGTGGAGCTCCGCAACCGGCTGATGTATTCGGTGGCGGCCTTGTTCGTGGTCTTCCTGGCGACCTATTTCTTCGCTCAGGATATTTACGGATTTCTTGTGCAGCCCCTGGCCGACATCCTGGCGGACCAGGAGGGCGGCAACCGGCGCCTGATCTATACGGCGCTTCACGAGGCGTTCTTCACCTACATCAAGGTGTCGTTCTTCGCCGCCTTGTTCATCGCCTTTCCGTTCATCGCCAATCAGTTCTGGCGGTTCGTGGCCCCCGGGCTCTACCGGGAAGAGAAGAAGACGCTGCTGCCCTATCTCATCCTGTCGCCGATCCTGTTCTTCATCGGCGGGGCGCTGGTCTACTACTTCATCTTTCCCCTGGCGTGGAAATTCTTCATCTCCTTCGAGACCCCCGATATCGCCGGCGGCGTCGCCATCCAGCTGGAGGCCAAGGTCAACGAGTACCTGTCCCTGGTGATGCGGCTGATCTTCGCCTTCGGGATTTCCTTCCAGCTGCCCATCCTGCTGACCCTCATGGCCCATGCGGGGTTGGCCACGTCGCGCGGCCTCGCGGCAAAACGCAAATACGCGCTCGTGATGGTGTTCATCGCCGCCGCCATCCTGACGCCCCCCGACCTGATCAGCCAGATCGGCCTCGCCATCCCGATCATCATCCTCTACGAGGCGTCCATCGTTTCCGTCCGCATGGTCGAGAAATCCAAGGCCGCCAAGGCCAAGCTCGCCGGCGAGAGCGACGAAGACGACGAATTCCCCGAAGAGACGGACTTTAATTTGGGGTAGGGTACTCTGCGATTGTTCTCGTAACTGTAACTCTGAAATTCTGGCGTGATTTTTTCTGCAATTGGGTGGAACCGCCGAACTGGCGGCGACAAATAAGACAATGGCAACCTCTCAGCTACTTGGCTCAATAACGAGAGATTTCGCCTGCAACGAGGTGCGAACAATTGATCCGGATTCACCACATTCCCTCGCTGATTTTGAGGTGGTGATCTGGGATCCGAGGGACACATATCACGAGTGCCTGATGGAGCCCTTCGAGTACAAGAGTATTGGAAATTTTGTATTTCACGATTCAAAGATCGAACAACTCGATCAGGGCTTGGCCAACTGTCGACGCAAGCTGGAGGACTTTCTTGGTTTAGGCCGAATAGCGGTGATTTGCCCGGTTGCCGTCCCCCCACTCAAGTCTTTAAATGGCAAACTCTACGAGGGAGCAGACCAGCATCTATTTTGGAGTACTGACGATGTGGAACCGATGATTGGGCAGAATTTTACGCCGCACAAATCGTACGAAGGCTCCGAGTTTGTCTCGGAAATTACGGGTCATCTGGAGTACCAAACAGCTTTCAAGAACCCGCCCAGTTCGCCAATCTTATTCATGAGACGCACAAAGAAAGCGATTGCGTATATTGAGAAACGAAAGGCTGGGACAGTTATATTTTTGCCCCCGCCAATTAACACCCCACGTACGGGCAATGCGCCGCATGACCAAGCATTTGTAAACGGGTTATTTGCGCTAATTGGTTCGATCCAAAAAACTCCGGAGGTCGCCGATCTGCCGAGTTGGGCAAGCACAATCGTGTTAGAAGGTGAATCCGAGTTGAAGGCACAAGTTGCGCAGGTAGAGGGTCAGCTTGAAGACTTGGAACAGGAATTGAGAACCCATAAGGGCGAGCTTGCGCAACGCGAGTCTCTAAAGTGGCTAGTTGCTGGCAATGGAACGCGGTTGGAGGCGGCCGTAGAGCAAGCAATGAAAATCTTGGGTTTCACCGCCGAAGACCAAAGCATAGGCAACCGGACGGATCGTGTATTTTGGTGCGATGACAAATCTTTGGTAATGGAGATCAAGGGGAGAGATTCAAAAGGTGCCGAGGCTTCACATTTGGGGCAGGTCAATCGTTGGAAGAGTGATTTCCACGACGACCATGAGAGATTTCCAGACGCTTGCATACTACTGGTCAACGGATTTCGAAAAACGGAAATATCTGCGCGGTCTGAACTAACAGTCTTCGAGCCGAACATTGTTCATGAGGCGGGTCGTGCCCAGATCGGTTTAATCACTGGGCACCAGCTTCTTGAGCTGTTGAATTCGGTAGAGAGCGGCGAGACGACCGACAAGACCGCTCGCGATCAATTACTTACATTTACCGGGGCTTGGAGCTGGGATAGCACTTGAGTCCCTTTAACCTCACCTAAACTCTTTTCCGGCATCAGATTCCATTGAGATTCCGCCCGGGGCGCGCACGCGAGCGTGTTGCCCGGGGCTTTTGGCGCGCCTATAAACCCCGCGGGTTTTCCGGCGTATTGGAAGGTCCGCCCATCTTTGGTTCACCGGGCGCCGGCCCGGACGGGGAAAGACGATGCACGATATCAGACGGATCAGGGACGATCCCGGGGCCTTCGACGCCGCCATGGCGCGGCGCGGCGTGGAGCCCATGGCCGCCCGGGTGATCGAAACCGACGCCACGCGCCGCGCGACCCAGACCGAGGCCCAGAATCTGCAGACCCTGCGCAACGAGTTCTCGAAGAGGATCGGGCAATTAAGGTCCATGGCGAAGTCGAAGGGCGAGGACGCGCCACAAGAATTACAAGACCTGATGGACCAAGTCGCCGCCGACAAGGACGCGCAGGCCGCCGCCGAGGCCGCCGCCAGGGAAGCGGGCGACCGGGTGGACGAGCTGTTGTCGAGCATCCCCAACATTCTTGACGACGACGTGCCCGACGGCGCCGACGAGGATGACAACACTGAACGCCGCACCTGGGGCGATCCTCGCGATTTCGATTTCGATCCGAAGGAACACGACGATCTCGGCGAAGCGCTGGGGCTGATGGATTTCGAGCGGGCTGCCGGGATGTCCGGCGCCCGGTTCGTGATCCTGACCGGCGCGCTGGCGCGGCTGGAGCGGGCCATCGGCGACTTCATGCTCGATATCCAGACGCAGGAGTTCGGCTACACCGAGGTTTCGCCGCCGCTGCTGGTGCGGGATCGCGCGCTCTACGGCACCGGTCAGCTGCCCAAGTTCGGCGATGACCTGTTCAAGACCGATGAGGGTCGGTGGATGATCCCGACGGCCGAGGTCCCGCTCACCAACATGGCGGCCGGTGAAATCCTCGACGAAGCGGACCTGCCGCTGCGCTACACCGCCCGCACCGCCTGCTTCCGCTCCGAGGCCGGCGCGTCGGGCAAGGACACCAAGGGCATGTTCCGCCAGCACCAGTTCACCAAGGTGGAGCTTGTCAGCATCGCCCACCCGGACAAGTCGGCGGAAGAGCACGAGCGCATGACCGAATGCGCCGAAGCCGTCCTCCGGCGGCTGGAGCTTCCCTACCGGACCATGGTGCTGTGTTCCGGCGACACCGGTTTCTCGGCCCGCAAGACCTACGACATCGAGGTCTGGCTGCCGGGGCAGGGGCGCTACCGGGAAATCTCGTCCTGCTCCAACTGCGGCGATTTCCAGGCCCGGCGGATGAAGGCCCGCTACCGGCCCGGCGAGGGTAAAGGCACGCGGTTCGTCCATACCCTCAACGGCTCCGGGCTCCCCATCGGACGGACCCTGATCGCGGTGATGGAGAACGGCCAGCAGAAGGACGGCTCCATCGTCCTGCCCCGGTCCCTCAGGCCCTATATGAACGGCCGGGAGGTCTTGACGCCCGATGCTTAAGGCGCCCCTCAATCTCAAGAAGGCCCGGGTGCTGGTCTCCAACGACGACGGCATCGGCGCCGAGGGATTGAAGCGCCTTGTGGCCATCGCCCGGAAGATCGCCGGCGAAGTATGGGTGGTGGCGCCCGAGACCGAACAGAGCGGCACCGGTCATTCCCTGACTCTCCGGCGCCCCCTGCGCATCCGCAAAGCGGCGCCGCGCACGTTCGCCGTCGACGGCACGCCCACCGACTGCGTATTGCTGGCGGTCAACCAGATCATGAAGGACAAACGGCCCGATCTGGTGCTGTCCGGGATCAACCGGGGCGGCAATGTGGGCGAGGACATGACCTATTCGGGGACCATTGCCGCGGCCATGGAGGCGACCCTGTTTCAGATCCCGGCCATCGCCTTGTCCCAATACATCGCCGAGGATGGCTGGGACCTGGACTCCAGGCCCGACTGGACGGTGGCGGAGAAATACGCAGCCCAGGTGATCAAGAAGGCCGTCACCATCGACTGGCCCCGGGACGTGCTGATGAACGTCAACTTCCCGGATGGCCCGGCGAACAAGGTAAAGGGCATCGAAATCACCCGAGAGGGCCGCCGCAAGATCGGCGATCACGTGATCGAAAGCGCCGACCCCAGGGGCGAACCCTATTACTGGATCGGCGCACAGCAGAGTTCGCCCCGATACGCCCGGGGCACGGACCTGGACGCCATTCAACGGCGAATGGTGTCGGTGACGCCGCTGTCCATCGACCTGACCCACCGCCCGACCATGAATGCGCTCAGGGCGAAGCTACAGAAAGGACGCTAAGCATGGATATGCCCGTTTCCGATCCCACCGCCGACAGCAAGGCCCGGCTGATCCTGACGCTGCGGTCCGCCGGGGTCACGGACACCGCCGTGGTTACGGTGATGGAGCAGATTCCGCGGGAAATGTTCGTGCCCGAGTTCTTTATGGACCAGGCCTATGACGACGTGACCCTGCCGATCGGCCATCATCAGACCCTGAGCCAGCCCGGCATCGTTGGCATCATGACCGAGGCGCTGCAGATTACCGACCGGCACAAGGTCTTGGAGGTGGGTACCGGATCGGGCTACCAGACGGCGGTACTCTCAAGGCTCGCGCGACGGGTCTACACCATCGAGCGCCACGGGCCGCTGATGGAAGAGGCCGAGGCGCGGCTGGAGGAGTTGCGGGTCCGCAACGTCACCACGCAGATCGGTGACGGCACCCTGGGTTGGCCCGAACAGGCGCCCTTCGACCGCATAATCGTAACCGCCGCCGCCGTCGACATACCGCCGGTCCTGGCCGGGCAACTACGCGAGGGGGGCGTCATGCTGGTACCCGTTGCCAGCGATCCCGAGAACCAGGCCATCGTCCGGGTCACCCGCACCGCCGAGGGGTTCGAGACCGAGGAAATCCGGACGGTGAAGTTCGTGCCCCTGATCCCCGAAGAGGGGGCGGCGTAATGGCCGGAAAATTATCCCGTCATGCCCCGCCTTTGCGTGGGGCATCCAGTAATCTTAAATGAGGGTATGGCTGGATGGGTCTATATCGCAACTGACAAACGGAACGGCACCCTTTAGTCGGCGTGACTTGAGACATCCGGCGTCGGGCACACGAGCACGGGACAAGGCAGGTAGATGGCTTCTCCAAGCGGTATGGGCTTGCCCGGCTAGTCCATGTGGAGCATCACGATGACATACGGGATGCCATCCAGCGCGAGAAGCGCATCGAGCATTGGCCGCGAAAACAGAAGCTAACGTTGATCGAGAGTACGAATCCCGAATGGGACGACCTGTACGACACACTGAACTGACCGGATACCCCGGGCTTCGCCGGGGTATGACGCGGTTATGTGCGATCATAGTGCTGTTGGGCCTCACCGCCTGCGGCAACCTGCAATGGCCGCCGTCGTCCGGGCCGGTGCTGTCCAATCCGCCCAATACCGCCTCGCGCGGCGCCATCCGTCAGGCGCCGCGGAAGCGCACCGGCGGCATGGTGATCGTCAAACGGGGGGATACGCTCTATTCGCTGTCGCGCCGGCACAAAGTGTCCATCCGCGGCTTGATCGAGGCCAACAATGTCCGCCCGCCCTATAACCTGAGGCCCGGCCAGCGGCTGGTGCTGCCCGCCCCGCGGGAGCACGTGGTGCGGGCCGGCGATACGCTCTACGACATTTCCCGGGCTTACGGCGTCGACGTTTCCAGCCTGGCGCGGATCAACCGGATTGTTCCGCCCTACCGCATCCTGCCCGGACAGACCCTGCGCCTGCCGGATACCACCAGCCCGGTTTTTACCGCGGCACGGCCGGCCCCACGCCGGTCGCCACCTCAAGCCGCGTCCCGTCCGGCGCCGCGTGAGGCCGGGCCAAAGCCGGGGGTCAAGCCCAAGAACCCGACAAAGCGGGTCGTCCGCATCCCGCCGCCGCCCCGCAAAAAGGGGGGCGGGTTCATCTGGCCGGTGCGGGGCAAGGTCCTGTCTTCCTTCGGGCCCAAAGGGGGCGGGCTGCACAATGACGGGATCAATATCGCGGCGCCCAAGGGGGCTGCGGTCAAGGCGGCCGAGAACGGTGTCGTGGCCTATGCCGGGAATGAACTTCGGGGTTTCGGCAATCTATTGCTGATCCGTCATTCAGGCGGCTGGATCACCGCCTATGCGCACGCCGATAAGCTGCTGGTGCGGCGCGGGGACAAGGTAAATAAGGGGCAGGTGATCGCCCGGGTGGGCCATACGGGCAATGTGGTTTCGCCGCAGCTTCATTTCGAAATCCGCAAGGGAAAACAGGCGGTTAACCCGATTCAGCACCTGGCCCGCGTGAGCCGCCCGGACGACCGGAAATTTGCCCTAGGGCCCGGACTCAATTAAGCCGCCATAGGAGTGTTGCGGCGATGAGGCATAAAATGATTGCGTCATGGCCGGGCCCAGACCCGGCCATCCACGTGTACCGTGCCGCGAGGCGTGGATCACCGGGTCAAGCCCGGTGATGACGACTTACGGGTGAGCGGGGAGAGGAGGCTTGCCATGCGTTCCCCTCGCCCCCTTCCCGGGGGAGAGGGGCAAAAAGGAGAATCCCCTGATCGAGTGCAGACCCTACAGCGTCTTTCCCAGCCGGCCGGCTAAATCCTGAATGAACTGCCAGGCGACGCGGCCCGAGCGCGATCCCCGGGTCATCGACCATTCGAGCGCCTGAGCCCGGAGATCGTCCGGATCCATTTTGATGCCGAAGTTCTCACAGTAGCCTTCGATAATGGCGAAATAGGTGTCCTGGTTGACCGGGTGGAAACCAAGCCACAGGCCGAACCGGTCCGACAGGGAAACCTTTTCCTCCACCGCTTCCGCCGGGTTGATGGCGTCGGAGCGTTCGTTTTCGATCATGCTCCGGGGCATCAGGTGCCGCCGATTGGAGGTCGCATAAAAGATGATGTTCCCGGGCCGCCCTTCGATACCGCCTTCGAGGACCGCCTTCAGGGATTTGAAGGTGGCGTCCTCGCGCTCGAAGGACAGGTCGTCGCAGAACAAAATACAGCGCCGCTCGAAGCCGCCCAGCACGTTGAGCAGCCGGGGCAGGGTGGGGATGTCCTCCCGGTGGATTTCGACGAGCGCCAGCGGCTGGCCGGCCCCGTCGTTGATGGTTGCGTGGGCGGCCTTCACCAGGGAGCTTTTGCCGGTGCCCCGCGCCCCCCAGAGCAGCGCATTGTTGGCCGGATAACCGGCGGCGAACCGGCGGGTATTGTCGAGCAGAATATCGATTTGCCGGTCGATGCCGCGCAACAGTTCGAGGGGGATACGGTTGACCTCATGGACCGGCTCCAGATGTTCGGGCTCGGTGTGCCATACGAAGGCATCGGCGCCGTCCAGACTGTGTTCGGGCACCGGTTTTGGCGCCAGGCGCTCCAACGCGTCGGCAATCCGGGTCAGCAGGGGCTCGAGCTCGCGCTCGCTCATGATAATCCCTCTTGGAAAAGCGGCGGGACACTATCACAAAAGCTTGTCCGGTCAATCCTGATGCCCGAACCGCGAACTCTCCGATGCTCGAGCCGCGGCCAATGCCGCCGCCGTGAATTGGCAGGGCCGGGACGGCATGCAAACGAGCCTGGAAATCAGGCGCTTAGCGTTTGCAACCGCGGCGATGCGGACTATATTTCGCCCGTGCACGCAAAGGGCTAGGGAGATTTCTTCATGTTCATTTCACCCGCATATGCGCAGGGCGTCGGCGGTGGCGACGGGTTTACAACCCTGATCCCGCTGATTTTGATTTTCGCGGTCTTTTATTTCCTGTTGATCCGGCCGCAACAAAAGAAAGCCAAGACGCACCGGGAAATGCTGGGTGCCATCCGCCGGGGTGACAAAGTGATCACCGGCGGCGGCATCATGGGAACCGTCACCAAGGTGGTGAACGATCACGAAATCGCCGTGGAGATCGCCGAGGGCATCAAGGTGAAGGTGCAGCGCGGCATGGTCGCCGGCGTGGTGTCCAAAACCGATCCGCAGGGCGGGCAGGCTCCGGCGCCGGGTGCGCCCGGCGGCCAGCAGGGCGGCGGGGGACTCCTGGGCGGATTGTTCGGCGGCCGCCGCTGACCGGCCGCGTTAACGACTGAATCAAGAGAGGTCGCAAGACCCCATGGTCTATTTCTCCAAGTGGAAGATCATTCTTGTTCTTGCCGTCGTGGCGCTGGGCTTCGTCTTCGCCACGCCCAACGTCATGGAGAAATCCACCGCCGAGAGCATCCCGACATGGCTGCCTCATAAGCAGGTCAATCTGGGCCTCGATTTGCAGGGCGGTTCGCACCTGCTTCTGGAGGTGGAGACCGATGTGGTCATCAAGGAGCAGTTGGAGTCCATCGTCGATGGCGTCCGGGCGTCGCTCCGCCGCGACCGGATTCGCTATACGGGTCTCGGCGTCCGCGGCCTCGGCATCGGCGTGACGGTGCGTGATCCGGCCGACCTCGAAAAGGCCGTGCAGCTGATCCGCGACATCGACAACGGCATCGAGGTCGACACTCAAGGCAACCGGATCATTCTCAACCTCTCCGATGACGCGATCACCGAGCGGCGGAACAATGCGCTCGCTCAATCCATCGAAATCGTCCGCCGCCGGGTCGACGAAACCGGTACCCGGGAGCCGACGATTCAGCGGCAGGGCGACAGCCGAATTCTATTGCAGTTGCCGGGCGTCGAAGACCCGGAACGGGTGAAACGGCTGTTGGGCCGGACAGCCAAGATGACATTCCATCTGCTGTGCGAAAATCAGGGCTCCGGCCAGGGCCGGGTACCGCCGGGCTGTATGGAACTGCCCGACGCGGATGCCGCCAATCCTCAATCCAGCGGCACGTATCTGGTGCGCCGCCGGGTCGCCGTCAGCGGCGACCGGCTGGTGGATGCCCAAGCCTCGTTCTCGGCCCAAACCAACGAGCCGGTGGTGACCTTCCGCTTCGATACGCTGGGCGGCAAGCGCTTCGGCGACATTACCCGGGACAATGTGGGCCGTCCGTTCGCCATCGTCCTCGACGACAAGGTGATCTCGGCGCCGGTGATCCGGGAACCCATTCTCGGCGGCAACGGACAGATCAGCGGCAACTTCACCGTCACCGAGGCCAACGATTTGGCGCTGCTGTTGCGGGCCGGCGCTTTGCCGGCGCCGCTGAACATCCTCGAGGAGCGAACCGTCGGTCCCGGCCTGGGCGCGGACTCGATCGCCGCCGGCAAGGTCGCCTCGATCATCGGCCTGATCGCGGTGATCGTTTTCATGATCCTGGTCTACGGGTTGTTCGGTGTATTCGCCAATGTTGCGCTGGCCGTGAATATGATTCTGATCCTCGCCGCGCTGTCCCTCTTCCAGGCGACCCTCACGCTGCCCGGTATTGCCGGGATCGTGCTCACCATCGGCATGGCGGTGGATGCCAACGTGCTGATCTTCGAGCGCATCAAGGAAGAGGTCCGTGCCGGGCGAACGCCTATTTCGGCCATCGATGCGGGTTACGGCCGCGCCATCACCACGATCATTGATGCCAACCTGACGACGCTTATCGCGGCGCTGATCCTGTTCTCCTTCGGCTCCGGGCCGATCAAAGGGTTCGCGGTGACGCTTTCCATCGGAATCGTTACCTCCATGTTTACGGCGATCATGCTGACCCGGCTGTTGATCGTTACCTGGCTCAGGCGCCGGCGTCCGGCCGCGCTGCCGGTCGTGTAGGGGAGAAGACGGATGAAGAAACTCAGCCTCGTCCCCGCCAACACCAAGATCAAATTCGTCGGCCGGCGGAATCTGTTTTTCATGTTTTCGGCGGTTCTTGTTGTCGCCTCGCTGGCCCTCGGCATGACCCGCGGCCTCAACTTCGGCATCGATTTCGAAGGCGGCATCATGATCGAGGTGCGGATGCCCGAGGCCGGAAGGCTCGGCGAGATGCGCTCCCGGCTCGGCAATCTCGGCTTGGGCGAAGTGACGCTCCAGGAATTCGGCTCTCCCACCGACATCCTTATCCGGGTGCAGAAGCAGGAGGGCGGCGAGCGGGCTCAACAGGTCGCCATCGACAAGGTGAAAGGCACTCTCGGGCCCAATGTGGAGTACCGGCGGACGGAATTCGTCGGGCCGCAGGTATCGGAGGAATTGTTCCGGGACGGCGTGCTGGCGGTGCTGTTCGCCATGACCGGCATTCTTATTTACATTTGGTTCCGGTTCGAATGGCAGTTCGGCGTCGGCGCCATCATTGCGCTGGCTCACGACGTCATCACCACCATCGGCATGTTTTCCGTCACCGGGATCGAGTTCAATTTGGCTACCGTGGCGGCGATCCTGACCATCGCGGGTTATTCCATCAACGATACAGTGGTGGTTTACGACCGGGTGCGCGAGAATTTGCGCAAGTACAAGACCATTTCGCTCACGGAACTCCTCAATATGAGCATCAACGAGACCTTGTCCCGGACGGTCATGACCTCGGTGACCACGTTGCTGGCGCTGCTGTCGCTCTACATTCTCGGCGGTGAGGTGATCCGTGGCTTCTCGTTCGCCATGATCTGGGGCGTGCTTATCGGCACGTATTCCTCGATCTGCCTCGCCGTGCCGCTGTTGCTTTACCTCAACGTCAACCGCGGCACCGAAAAGGCCGCCGACAACACCCCGGGCGGCACCCCCCAAGCCGAGGCCGAACCCGGCGAATAATCATGTCTCTCGACATCACGCCGATGGTCCCGGCGGGACGCCAGTTGATTCACGGGTACGGCAATGGCGGCTTCCGCATCGGCGAGGAGGTGTATTCAGGCGCGGTGCTGGTGCTGATTGAAAGCACCGTTTCATGGGATGTCGCCACCCTCTCCGATATCAGTCTCGAAAACCTGGCCCCGGTCATTGACGAGGACCTGGGAACGGAAATCCTGCTGATCGGCTGTGGCGCCGGCGCCCAACTCATCGACCGGCCGATCCGTGACGGATTGAAAGACGCCGGCATTGTCGCCGAATTGATGGACACGGGCGCGGCCTGCCGGACCTTCAATGTCCTGCTGGCCGAAGAACGAAGGGTTGCCGCGGCGCTCATTCCCGTCGATTGACGGGGTGTATGCCGATCCGCGGCAACCGCATCGATCCGCCGCCGGCGCATTCACGATTTCCGATGCGCGGACAGACGCCGCCGACCTCTTTGAGCCCGGCACCGGGATGGTCTATTTCGATGATCCCGGGGAATTGCCGGAACTCATCGACCGGTACTTCAATAACGAGAATGGCGGGCGGGATATCGCCGCGGCTGCGCGGAATCGGTTTCTCGCCGAACACACGGCACATCACCGGATGGCGGAAGTGGTTCGCCGGCTGAAAAGAGGCGCTCCAGGGGGGGGAGGCATGTCCAAGATCGAACGGATCGTCCTGCAAGACAAAGCGAAGCCGATCAGCCACTTCCGCCATGTGGTCAAGGCCGGCGATCATGTCCGGGTATCGGCGCTGGTGCAGCCCGGGCTCAAAGTCGAAATCAAGGCCCAAGCCTATCTCGGGTCCTAATGGGTGTGACGATGAGCAACGACACACAGGTCATTATCGTCGGCGGCGGACCGGTCGGCGTTGGCCTCGCGGTGGAGCTGGGATTGCGCGGCGTTTCCTGCATCGTCGTCGAGCGCCGGACGGGCATGCACAACGTCCCCAAGGGGCAAAATCTTACCGCCCGAACGCTGGAGCATTTCTTCTGCTGGGGAATCATCGACGAAATTCGTGCCGCCCGGGTAATGCCGGCCGGCTTTCCGGAGAGCGGCCTGACGGCCTATGGCAACTTGCGCAGCGAGTACTGGTATGCGCCGCCGATGCGCGAAATCGTCAACCCGTATTACTTCCAGAAGAACGACCGGCTGCCTCAGTACGAGATGGAGAAGGTGCTGCGCGCCAAGGCCGGGACCATCCCGGGCGTCGAGCTCCGCCTCGGTTGGGCGGCCGAAAGCGTTGCCGATAATGGTGACGGCGTCACGCTGGCCATGACCGGGGAATCGTCCGGCCGGCGCATTGAATTGACGGCGGACTATCTGGTCGGCTGCGACGGTGCTCATTCAATGGTGCGCGACCAGATCGGCATCCGGCGGTCCGGCGACGATTACGACCAATTGATGGTTCTCGCGGTCTTCCGCTCCAAGGAGTTTCACGACGGCCTGTCCCGTTACCCGGAGCGATCCACCTACCGGGTGATGAAGCCGGAACTGAACGGCTATTGGCAGTTTTTCGGCCGAATCGACGTCGGTGAAGGGTTCTTTTTTCACGCGCCCGTCCCTGCGGACACCACGCGTGAGAATTACGATTTTCTCGGGCTGCTTCATGACGCCGCGGGGTTCGAATTCGATGCGGAGTTCGATCATTTGGGTTTCTGGGACCTGCGGGTTCTGGTGGCCGAGGAATACCGCAAGGGCCGGATATTCATCGCCGGTGATGCGGCCCACTCGCACCCGCCCTATGGCGGCTTCGGCCTCAACAACGGGTTGGAGGATATTCGAAATCTGGGGTGGAAGCTGGCCGCGCGGCTTGACGGTTGGGGCGGTGAGACCCTGCTCGATTCGTATGGCCTGGAGCGCCAGCCCGTGTTCCGGGATATCGGAGAGACGTTGATCGGCGGCCGGATCAGGGACGACGCGGCGTTCTTCGGCGAATTCAACCCGGAAAAGGATAGGGCCGCCTTCGAGGCGGCGTGGGAAAAGCAATCGGGCGGCGTCGGCGGCTTCATCCGGCGCTACGAGCCGAGCTACGGCGGCTCGCCGGTCGTCGTCGCCCCCAAGGGCGCAATTACGACGGCCATCGGCGAGCATTCGTTCGAGGCCCGCGCCGGACATCACCTGGCGCCGCGCGGTCTTTCGACGGGTTCCAACGTCTACGACGAACTCGGCGGCGGATTTGCGCTGATCGCGTTGGATGCGTCGGATGATGACATTCGGGCATTTGCCGACGCGGCCGGCGAAATTGTGCTTCCGTTAAGCATTGTTCGCGATACCGCGGCAGACGAGCGGGCGGATTACGGGCGGCGCTTTATTTTGGTCCGGCCCGACCACTTCATTGCGTGGTGCGCAAATGAAATCCCCGATGATGCGCGTGCCATGTTTCGGTCGGTCACCGGCGCTCAATAGGTGCAGGGTTTCAGGGATTCAGGCCGGCAAATCGACTGTCGCGCGGGCGATGTCTCCAAGGGGCCGGACCACGGCGGCATTGGCGGCATTGGCGGCATGGGTGGCCGAGGCCCGGAGACCGCCGCCGCCATGCCGGCCGACAAGGTAAGTGAATTCTCGCCACTGTTTCGAAGCCGGGCGTTTTCGCCTCTTTCGATTGTTTGCGCTCCATCGATGTAGGGTGCCGCCCACTGGGGTCCGTACTCAATTGGAGGATTCTCCTTTTTGCGCCCTCTCACCCTGAACGGGGGCGAGGGGAAAAAAGCTGTCATCACCGGGTCGGTCAATTCGTCCGAATTGACCTTATTTGACCCGGTGATCCACGCCTCGCGGCACGGTACACGTGGATGGCCGGGTCGCGGTTTGTCCTCCGGCCGGCGAAGCCGGTCC
>LXNI01001217.1_pt1 | contig 23684 bp, 23 predicted proteins | sample 809091 | NCBI WGS metagenome assembly LXNI01 (sample SAMN04870527, study PRJNA318959) | sponge metagenome | biome: 01000161; feature: marine sponge reef; material: water | host: Sarcotragus foetidus | place: Greece: Milos, Mediterranean Sea | collected 2013-05-29 | depth 5-7 m | reverse complement strand
ACGATCACGCTGGCCAACGGCGGCCTGTCGATCGCCTTCAACGACGGTTACGGCCTGTCGGGCGACATCCGCCAGATCGGCGAGGACGCCGTCGCCGGCATCATCGACGGCAGCATCGACACCGGTTCGTAGGAACAACCCGTCGTCGCCGCCTCGCGGGGCGCTTGCACCGCGAGGCGGCGGCGACGTGCCTCAACCTGCGACCCACGACAGCGAGGAGCGCGCCGTGACGGAGCGGTCCCACAGATGAGCGCTGCTCCGCCCCTGCTGGAGATGCGCGGCATCACCAAGCGGTTCCCGGGCGTGCTGGCCAACGACCGCGTCGACTTCAACCTCACTGCCGGCGAGGTGCACACGCTGCTGGGGGAGAACGGCGCGGGCAAGAGCACGCTCATGAAGGTCCTCTACGGCATGTACCGCCCCGACGCCGGCGAGGTGCTGCTGCGCGGCGAACGGGTGACGATCGACTCCCCGTCGGCGGCCATCGAGCACGGCATCGGCATGATCCACCAGCACTTCATGCTGGTGCCCCCCCTCACCGTCACCGAGAACGTGGCGCTGGGCCTACCGTCGCGCCGCCGTCCCCTCACCGACCTGCCGACCGTGGCCCGCCGGATCAACGAGCTCTCCGAGATGTACGGGCTGCGGGTCAACCCCGACACCCCCATCTGGCAGCTCGCCGTGGGGGAGCGCCAGCGGGTGGAGATCCTCAAGGCTCTCTACCGGGAGGCGAACGTGCTGGTCATGGACGAGCCCACGGCGGTTCTGACCCCCCAGGAGGTAGACGAGCTGATCGTCGTCCTGCGCCGCATGGTCGCCGACGGCCGGGGCCTGGTCTTCATCTCGCACAAGCTGCACGAGGTGATGGCCACCTCCGACCGCATCACCGTGCTGCGAGACGGCCGGGTGACGGGCGAGACGACGCCGGCGAACACCAGCCGGGCCGAGCTGGCCCGCATGATGGTCGGCCGGCCCGTGCAGATGGTGCCCGACCGCCCGGACGTGCGGCTGGGGGAGCCGTTGCTGGACGTCAGCGACCTGCAAGTGGAGAGCGACCGCGGCGACGAGGCCGTGGCGGGCATGTCCTTCAGCGTGCGCGCCGGCGAGATCCTGGGGATCGCCGGGGTCTCGGGCAACGGCCAGTCCGAGCTGGCCCAGGCGATCGCCGGCCTGCGTCCCGTGCAGGCCGGCAACGTCCGCATCGACGGAGCGGACGTGACCGGCCTGCACCCGCGCCGGGTGCGCGACGCCGGCATGTCCTACGTGCCCGAGGAGCGCATGCGCGACGGCGTGGTCGGGATGTTCTCGGTGGCGGAGAACCTGGTCCTGTTGAACCAGGGCACGGAGTTCAGCAGCCGAGGCTTCCTGCGCCTCGGAGCCATCCGGGAGCACTGCCGCGACCTCGTCGAGCGGTTCGCCGTGAAGACGCCCAGCATCGACGTGCCGACCTCCAACCTCTCCGGCGGCAACATCCAGAAGCTCATCCTGGCGCGGGAGCTGTCGGCGGAGCCGAAGGTGATCGTGGCCGCCCAGCCCACCCGCGGCGTGGACGTCGGCGCCGGGGAGTACATACACTCCCAACTCGTCGCGCAGAAAGCCGCAGGCTGCGCCACCCTGCTGATCTCGGAGGACCTCGACGAGGTTCTGGCGCTGTCGGACCGCATCGGCGTGATGTACGAGGGCCGGATGATGGGCGTCGTGGATCGAGCGGACGCCACCGTGGAGCAGCTCGGTCTCTGGATGGCCGGTGTGGGCGCCGGAGCCGCCTGAACCTCAGTCCGAGCGGCCGTCCGCACCCGGCGCGGGCTGCTCCATGGCGTTGATGTAGTTGTAGATGGTGATGCGGCTGACGCCCATCGCCGCGGCGACGTCCTCGACGCCGCGGCGCAGCAGGAACGCACCGCGCTCGTTCAGCAGGCGGACGGCCGCCTGCTTGGCGGTACGCGACAGGTTCGGCAGCGAGTCGCCCAGCTCACGTTCGACCGATTCGATGAGCCGCCCGAGGGCGCCGTCCAACCCGCCGAGGCGCAGCACGCCCACGGTCTCGGCGCCGAAGTCAAGGGGAATGTCACCGGGTGCTCTCTCCGACGGCGGCAGCAATTCCCCGCCCACGGCCACCGCCACGGGTTCGAGCATTCGCCAGACCGGGTGCTCGGAGTGGTCCGCCGGGGGAGGGTCGTCTCCCGGGCGCTCGCTCGGCACGGGGTCCTTACGGCTCATGCGCCGCCCGCGTCGTTGCCTGCCGACGCCTCGGATTGGCGCTCCAAGCGGAGCACGATCCGGGTGGCGCCCGCCCGCAGCGCCTCGCGGACCATGGCCGACGTGGCGGTCGCCGCCTGCTCGATGTCGCCGGTGGCCGTCGTGGCGAAGGGGCCCACCTCCGGATCGAGGCCCGCGTCGGAGAATGCCGTCACGGCGGCTTCCACGTGCGGGCCGGGGATGCCCTCCTTGAAGGGCTCGACGAAGAACTCGATGTGAATCATGTCCACGGCACCACCGGCTTGCCTGCCACCGACTCGCTTGCCGACGTGCGCGCGTTGACGCTGGGCACGTCCTGGCCAACACTAGGCGAGCGCACGACGACACAACGACAGAAGGAAGTCCGGGATGCTCAACGACGACCTCCGGGATCTGCGGATCGACATCGACCGGCTCGGTGGCCGCCTCGAGGCCTTAGCGCAGATCGGCGACACCGGCGACGGCGGGAACTGCCGCCTGGCGCTGACCGACGAGGACCGCGACGGGCGGGACTTAGTGGTGGGTTGGATGCGCGACCTGGGCCTGTCGGTCACGGTGGACACCGTCGGCAACGTCGTCGCCGTCTACCCGGGGCTCAGCGACGGCCCCCCCGTGATGACCGGCAGCCACATCGACACCGTCCGCACGGGCGGCCGCTACGACGGCAACCTGGGCACCCTCGCCGGGCTGGAGGTGATCGAGACCCTCAGCGCGGCCGGCGTGCGGCTGCGGCGCCCGCTGGCCGTCGCCTTCTTCACCGACGAGGAGGGCTCGCGCTTCCCGCCGGACATGTTGGGGAGCCTCACGTTCGTGGGCGGCATGAGCGTCGAGGAGGCTCTCGACGTGACCGACAGCGACGGGATCACCGTGGGCGCCGAGTTGGACCGCATCGGCTACCGGGGGGCCGCCCCGTGCCCTGCCCCGGCGCCGTTCGCGTTCGTGGAACTGCACATCGAGCAGGGCCCCGTGCTGGAGCAGGAGGGCGTCACGATCGGCGCGGTCACCGGCGTGCAAGGAATCTCCTGGCAGGAGGTGACCATCGAGGGGCAGTCCAACCACGCCGGCACGACGCCGATGGGTATGCGCCGCGACGCCGGCCACGCCGCCGCCCGGGTGGCGGTGGCGGCGCGGGAGATCGCCAGTGACATCGGCGGCTACCAGGTCGCCACCGTGGGGGTCATGGACCTGCACCCCGACCTGGTGAACGTGGTCGCCGGCAGGGCGCGGCTCTGCGTGGACATGCGCAACATCCACGAGCAGGAACTGCAGCAGGCGGAACGGCTCATGGCCACGAGCATCGAGCGGATCGCCGTCGCTGAGGGCGTGGGCATCTCCACCCGGTCGATGGCCCGCTTCGAGCCGGTCATATTCGACATCCCGGTGGTGGACCTGATAGAGGCCACCGCCCGGCGCTTGGGTCACAGCACCAAGCGCCTGCCCTCGGGCGCCGGCCACGACGCCCAGATGCTGGCGAGGGTCTGCCCCACCGGGATGATCTTCGTGCCGAGCCACAAGGGACTCAGCCACAACCCGGCCGAGTACACCGCGCCCGCCGACCTCGCCGCAGGCGCCGACGTGCTGCTGCAGGTGATGATCGACCTCGCCTCCCGCGAGGGCGGCATCCCGGAGGTGTCGCCCACGGGCGGCGAGTTCACCCGCGGCGAGAGGGGCGTCGGCGCCCCCGGGGCCTGAACCGCCGTCGCCGCGTCTACGCCCGGTATTCGCCCTCACCGGCGTCGATGATCCTCGGCGCCGCCTGTTGGCGCAACGCAACGAAGGGATGCTCGAAGCTCCGAGTCGGTCCCCGATCGTTGCCGCGCCCGGGGTTGGCGACCGGTCCAGCCCAACAGTCTTCTCATTATTTTTCATGACTATTGGGATTGACGTTTGCTTGCTGTTGGCAGTAGGGTTGTCGGCGTGATTGAGGGCGCGTACTGATGAGTACGGCGGTGGTCGGCCCTCCGGGAGTGGACGTGGAGTACCCGGAGGGGCCGCCGATGCCGGAAGGAGACCTGCAGACCCGCCGGCGCGGCGAACTTGTCTGCGCGCTGCGTCACTGGCTGGCCGACAGGCCCGGCTGCGCCGACGCGTGGGTCCTCAACGACATCAACGTGTACTACGCCGAAGGCGATCCGAGGGTCGTCGTGGCGCCCGACGTGGCCGTGTCGTTCGGCGTCAACGTCGCCGCCGTGGACGGCCAGCGCACCTACCGGGTCTGGGACGCTGGCGCGGCACCGGTTTTCGCCCTCGAGATCGCCTCGCACACCACCGTCGACGTGGACCTCTACGACAAGCCCGCGCGCTACGCCGAACTCGGCGCGCAGGAGTACTGGCGGCTCGACCCCACCGGCGGCGAACTGCTCGAACCGCCGCTCCAAGGCGAGTACCGCCGCTCGGGGCGCTGGGAACCCATCCGCATCATCTGCAACGCCGACGGCACGCTCACTGGCCACAGCTCCGCCCTGGGCCTTGATCTGCACTGGCAGCCACCCAAACTCCGCCTCTACGACCCCGCTGGCGGCGCCTGGCTCCTCGATCAGGACGACCTGCTCGAAGCCAACCGCGTTGAGGCCGCCGCCAGGCGCGCCGCCGAGGGCCGCGCCGAGGTCGCGGCCGCCGCTCGGCGCGCCGCTGAGGGCCGCGCCGAGGTCGCCGAAGCAGAACTGGCCGCGCTGCGCCGACAACTCGGGTGCCACAGCCCGCCCGCCTGAGCGGAGCGCCGAACGGGCAACTTCGACGTTCCCGATCAGCGGGGAGGGGTGATGGTGGTGGTCATCTCGGCCCCGCTGCGGGTGATGATCTTGACTGCCACGTTGTGGGGAGGCGCCGGGGCGTCGAACGGTTGCGAGGTCAGGCCGCAGAGCAGGTCGGCGGCCTCGGGGTGGAGGTTGCGGCCGAGGGTCTTGAGCAGCCGCTTGATCTGGGTGTCGCCGCGCTTGTAGGCGGGAAGGTAGACGAGGCGGGGGAAGAAGGCGGTGCCGTCGTGGTCGGTGTCGACCATCCAGCAGTCCACGTCGGCGGGCTTGGACTGGCGGATCTCGCCGCTGACGGGGTCGTAGGTGTCGAAACCCAGGATGTGGATCTGCCGCCCGTCGGGCCAGGGCGTCACCTCGGCCACCTGCAGGATCTCCCGCCCGTTGGCGTCGCGGACGGGTCCCGACACCAGCGCATCGAGCAGCCGTTCGGCGTCCTGGCTCGCGGCTACACCGATGTCGGAGTGGCCGCTCCGCCTGCCGCGCGCTCTTGCCGGCCCCAAGACGCTCTCGGAATCGCCGCCGCCGGCGGGGTCGTTGAACGGCAGGTGCACGTACGGCGAGTGCGATTCCACCGTGAACGGTCCCGTGAGGCGGCTGCGGCCCTTCTCCTCCTTCGGGCGGTCCACCAGATAGATGGTGTTCTCGGGGTCGTCGACGGTGTCGTAGGCGAGGGTGGCCGCCGAGACCCGCTGCATGGTCTCGACGTCGAGGCCCGCGCCGGGGTCGGTCCCGCCGTCGAGCGTGCGATACCACGGATAGGTGCTCGTCAGCAGATGCCGCCGCGCCACCGCGATCGCCACCCGCCTTGTCAGCGCAGCGGCCAGATGCAGTTCGGTGCCGCGGCGGCGACCCCCGGGGTCCACCGCCGAGATCAACGAATCCTCACCGACCACCCCCTCCAGGGCGGCCATCGTGGCGACCTTGCCGGCTGGCGAAGATCACGGCTGTACCCGCTCGTGCCGCAGCGAGAAGCGGCCCTCGGGCGCTGGCCACCCACTCGAACTGCTCGGGCTCGGACTGCGAGGCCGTGTCGATCCACAGCGGCGTGGCCGAGAAGTCCAGCACGGGGTGGGCCTGCCCGTAGTGGGGGTCGTCGTGGCCCAGGGCGCCCATGTCGCGCAGAGCCCGGATGGCGTTGAACCACACCGAGGCACGGTGGTCCTCCGCCTTCTGCAGGCTGTCGGACTTCTGGCGCGTCTTGGGGATGTAGCAGTGGTGCGCCTCGTCGTTCATGACGCAGATGCCCGGCGCGAGAGGCCCCGTCCCCGCCCCGGCGTCGAGCAGATCGCCCAGCACTCGGCGCACCGCCGCGGGCCACGACTCGATGTCCTCGCCACGCGCGCGCCCCAGCAGCCTGCGGGCGTTGGCGTCGTCGATGAGGTCGCGCTGCACGAAGGCCTGATAATTCACCACCCGCACCTTCGCCCGGTTCAGCCTCGTGCGCAGATCGGCGGGCAACAGGCCCATCTCGTCGTAGACGTTTCCCGGTGCCGACGGTGCCAGGACCGCCAGCCTGCGCCGCACCGTGTGGCTGGTCGCTGTGTTGCCCCGGCCTCCTCAGCGGCTGGCCTGGGGGGAGCAGGCACAGCTCTATGCTCAGAGTTGCTATAAGACTTTTTCAGTAACTATCATGTATATTTGTGTTGATCGGTGCCAACCGCGCTGGGCGGGTTGGGGTAATGTTAATTGCGGTGCCGAGGGGCGGACCGGGTGGCCGGTTCCGCGGGAGGGGAGGCGACGGTGAGTCTGCTGTCGGAGTTGGATCCCGATTTGGCGTACCCCGCCACCACGAGCGTGCCTGACTCGGGGCTGCACGCCTTGGCGCGGTTCGCGGCCTACGGGGCTTTGCGCGCCTACTTCAGCGGGCGCGAGGACTGTTTCGTGGGTCAGGATCGCAACATCTACTACCGCTGCGGCCACCCCCGCGTGGTGGTGGCGCCGGATGTGTTCGTGTGCTTCGGCGTGGATCCCGAACCGCTGGAGACCGTGGCGAGCTACCGGGTGTGGGAGGTGGGCGCGCCGCCGGCGTTCGTTTTGGAGATCGCCTCGAAGAAGACGTTCCCGGAGGACGTCGAGGTGAAGCCGGGGAAGTATCTGGAGATGGGCGTGGAGGAGTACTGGCGGTTCGACCCCACGGCCGGCGAGTTATTGAATCCGGTGCTGCAGGCCGAGCGCCTCGCCGGCGGCAGTTGGGCACCCATCGCGGTGGACGTGGACGACGCCGGCCGCCTCAGCGGCCACAGCACCACGCTCGGCCTGGACCTGCATGTTGAGACGCACCGGCTGCGCTTCCGCGACCCCACGACCGGCGACCGGCTCATGGATCCCGACGACACCCATCACGCTCTCCGCGCCGCCGAGGCAGAACTGGCTGCGCTGCGGGCGGAGAGTCGCGGCGCCAACAACTCCGCCTGATCGCGCTGAGCCGGACCGTCGGCCCCTGGGAGAATGCGGAGCGGCTTCGGCGGATGAGCCCGGGAGGCCGCTGATCAAATCGAGCGGGTATGGCCCCCAGTCCGAGCCTGCTGCCCGTTCGGACGCGCCGTCGGTGCTCAGTTCACCTCGTGGAGCGCCCCGGTGTTCACGTCGTAGATGAAGCCCCGCACGGGGATCGACTGATCGAGGTGCTCGCTGGCCCGGACGGTCGCGATGTCATCGCGGACGCTCTGCTCGAGGTCGCCGAAAGGCAGGAAGTCGATGTCGCTGGCGTCGCTGCCGCGCCGCTCGGCCAGGATGCCCCGCAGGTCGTCGTTGGAGAACGTCAGCATCCCGCAGTCGGTGTGATGGACGACGAGGAACTCCTTGGTTCCCAGCAGGGTCGAGGAGATGATGAGCGAGCGGATGGCGTCGTCGGACACGCGCCCGCCGGCGTTGCGGATCACGTGGGCGTCGCCCAGGCTCAGGCCCAGCATCTCCGACGGGTGGATGCGGGCGTCCATGCAGACCACCGCGGCCACGCCCCGCGCCGGGGGCATGGGCTTGTTGCCCTCGCTGAAATCCGCCACGTACGCGGTGTTGGCTTCGAGCATCGTTGCTGTCTCGGACATGGGTGTTCCTCCCGATTCTTCGGTGCGGTCTTCGTGCCGGCAGTAGGCCGACCGGAGCAGGCTACAGGAATCCCGACCAAAACACTCGACAATATGCCGGCACGCCGCGCCCACGTCTTCCTGCCTGTGTCCGGGCACCGCCGCCGGTGATCGTCGGCGGAGCCGCCCGGCGCAATCGATCCGGCAGCGCCCCCGGCGCCACCTTCTCCGCCAGGCTCCAGAGTGGCTGCACGCGCGACAAGCGCTCGGCGGCGCGCCGAGCTTCTCCGTTGGGCTCTCTGCTGCGATGCCCCCCGCTCAGGCCCACGGAAAGACGCTCGGCTCGTGTCGCCGGCGGCGCCGGTCAGGCCGCGGGCCGGAAGACGAGGTCCACGTGGCGGGGGCCGCGGGTGAAGACGCCCGTCTCGTCGACCTCGAACCCGGGGGCGAAATCCATCCCCGGGAGCCGGTCCAGCAGGGCGTCCATGGCCACCTCGACCTCCACGCGGCTCAGGTGCGCGCCGACACAGAAGTGCCGGCCGAGGGCGAACTCCACGTGGTTGGCGGCGGCGTTGAAGGCCTTGGCCACGTCCAGGTCTGGGCGCTGGATGTCGAACCGCTCGGGATCGGTGAACTGGTCGGGATCCCGGTTGGCGGCGCCCAGCACGCAGGCCACGGTGCCGCCGGCGGGAACCACGCCGCCGGAGAGCTCCACGTCACCTTCGGCCTGGCGCATGATCATCTGCACCGGGCCCGAGTGGCGCAGCGTCTCGGCCAGCGCGGCGGTGATCAGTGAGCGGTCCCGGCGCACCGCCTCCATCTGGTCGGGATTCTCGAGCAGGCGGCAGACCATGGAGGCCAGCGCCTTGTCGGTGGTCTCGCCGCCGGCGCTCACCAGCAGGCTCGTGAACGCCCGCACCTCCCAGTCCTCCATCGAAATGCCATCGGAACTGCCCGCCAGCATCTTCGAGAGCAGGTCCTCGCCGGGGTCCGCCCGCCGCTCGGCGATGATCGGCGTGAGGTAGTCGGCGAACTGTGCCTGTGCCTGCAGGCCGAGTCGTTCCACCTCGGGGTCGCCGGCGAAGTTGGACTGGAAGTCGATGCCCAGATCCACCCAGTGGCGGAAGGTCTCGTGGTCCTCCAGCGGCAGGCCGATCATGTACATGATCACGTCGAGGGGGAACGGCCTGGTGAATTGTTCGCGTAGATCCACCTTCCCGTCCGTCTCGAAGCGGTCGATCAGCTTGTGCACCGTGTGCTCGATGATGCCGCGGACCCGTTCCTCGAGGTAGGCGCCGCGGAACTGCGGGCCGACGATGTTGCGGTGGGCGGAGTGCTCGCGGCCGTCGAGCTGCAGCATGGTGCGCCCGCCGTGCAGCGGCTCGTTCTGCCACTCGTAGTTGCGGCTCGAGAACGACTCGCCGTCCTTGAAGATCCGCTCTACGTCCTGGTAGCGCGACACCATCCAGAAGCCCGAGACCTCGTGGCGATACAGCGGGTAGGACTCCCGCATCTCGGCGTAGAACGGGTAGGGGTCCGCGTCGAACTCCGCGGCGAGAATGTCCGGACCGGTGCTTGCGGCGACGGCTGTCATGCTCTCGGCTCTCCTGGGGCGTGCGGCTTCTTCGGGCGGGGTGCGAGCTGTCGCTCAGACTCCCCGGTGGCGGTAGTCGGCGGCCTGGCGGACCATCAGGTCCCAGGTCTGCTCCAGGTAGCCGGCTACTTCGTCGATGAGCTTGCGCATCGGCAGCCGGGCCTCCTCGGGGAGCTCGGGGGCGTCGGTGGGTTCCAAGGTGACGTCCAGCCTGGCCATCTGGTCGAGCGTCACGTGCAGGGCCGCCGCCCGCGGCAGGCTGCGCCCGACGGTGATTCCCCCGTGCCACGGGATGAGCACCGTCGAACAGTCGCCGATCACCGGCCCGATCGAATCGAAGTGATCGTCCGGGCTCATGACCTGGTCCTGGTAGAACAGCGTGCAGAGGTTGTGGCGCATCTTCAGCGGACGGGCCAGCGAAGCCAGGGCGCAGACCCAGAACGAGTGGGTGTGCACGATGGAGTTCACGTCGGGGCGCTGGCCGTAGATCCCGGCGTGGAACTCCCAGCCGGGGCTCACGAAGCGGTTGCCCGCCAGCAGGCTGCCCTCGTAGTCGAGCTTCATGACGTCGTCGCGGCCGACCTCGCCCAGCGTCCGGTCGAAGGCGTTGATCCACAGTGCCTCCTCGCCCTGTGCCCGCACGCTGACGTGGCCGCCGATCCCGGTGTCACAGCCGTTCGCTGCGAGCGCCCGGCACGCGGCGACGATGTCGCCGGTCACGTCGGAGGATGTCTGGGCTCGGGAGGTGGTCATGGTGAACCGTCCTTGTCCGGTGCTGGTTGTCCGGTGCTGGTCGGGGGGTCGCTTCCCGGGGGGTCGCTTCGTCCGGGCTGCGCCAGCTTCACCAGGGTATTCGAGACGACCGTCGGCGAACAGACAGGCCGCGCTCAGTCGAGTCCCTCAGCGGCGCGCCACGTCGCCAGCGTCTCAGGAAGGTCCGCGGCGATCGGCCCCACGTCCGGGTAGCGCTTGCGGTCCGGTGCGCCGAGTCCCCCGTCGACCAGCTCGCTGAGCGGCATGAAGTACAGGAAGCAGACGGTGCGCGAGCCGAAACGCCAGCCGTCGTCCTCGCGCCGGTACGTGTCGACGTAGCGGAGCCCCACCTGGTACGTGGTGCCCTCGAGTGCCAACTCGGCGTGCGCCAGCACCGTGCCGGCGGCGTTGTCGTCGTCGGTGAAGTCGATGCGATGGCTGTGGGGATAGTGGTAGGTGGGTCCCATGAGCCCGGTTCGCGTGCGGTAGAACTCCACGATGGCGTCGCGGCCGGTGGTCGTGTCTCGCCCGTCGGCGTGCCCGAACGTGCTGTCGGCGCAGAAGATCTCGGCGATTCGCTCGAAGTCCCGATCGTCCACCGCGGTGGAATAGTCGAAGACCAGTTGCCGGATGGCCTCACGCGCCTCCAGCCGTGCGATGCGTTGTTCGAGGTCTGTGCTCATCTCACTCTCCTGGGGTTCGTGCGTGTGTCCGGTCGGGGCCCGGGGCGCCGTTCGCTCCTTGGCGCGGGCGCAGGGCATCGCAGCCCGGCCACCCGGCCCCCGCCCTGGCGTTCGTGCTGCTGTCTGGGTGTTTGCGTTCATGTCAGCATCCCGCCGTCGATAACCAGGGTGGCGCCGGTGATGTAGGAGGCGGCGTCGGAGGCCAGGAAGGCCACGGGGCCGGCCACCTCGGCGGGCGTGGCCCAGCGGCCCAGCGGGATGCTGAGCGCCGAGGCCGCGGTGACCTCGTCGAGGTCGAAGGCGTCCCAGCCGGAGGTGGCCACGTAGCCGGGGGCCACGGCGTTGACCCGCACGCCGTGGGGCGCCCACTCGCGTGCCAGGGCGCGGGTCTGAGCGAACAGCCCGCCCTTGGCCGAGCTGTAGGCGGACATGCCCGCTAGGTGGCGCAGGCCCGCGATCGAGCCCACGTTGACGATGGCGCCACCGCCTCGCTCGACCATCGGGCCGCCGAACGCCTGGGCGCACAGGAACGGCGCCGTGAGGTTGAGCGCCACCGTCTTCGTCCAGCCGGCCTCTGCGACCTCCAGCGCCGGTGCCAGGAAGCGGGCCCCGCCGGCGTTGTTCACCAGGATGTCGATGGGCCCCAACTCCTCGGCGGCCGAAGCGGCGGCGGCGGCCACGGCCTCGCCGTCGGTCACGTCGACGGGCACGACCGCGGCTCTGCGTCCCGCCGCCCGGATCTCGCCGGCGAGGGCCTCCAAGCGCTCCCGCCGGCGCGCCAGCAGCGCCACGTCGGCCCCGGCGGCGGCGAGAGCGGAGGCGATGGCCCACCCGATGTCGCCGCTGGCGCCGGTGACGGCGGCCCGCTTGCCGGCCAGGGAAGCGACAGGCGACTCGCCGGCCGAAGCACTCACGCCGCGGTCCCCTCGCTGGGGGTGTAGGACACGCAGAACGAGGACATTCCCCGGCTGATGAGGGTGGGATGCCACTCGGGAGGCTCGGGGCCGGGGCGCAGGTCCGGCAGCCGCCGGGCGAGCGCGCCGAGGGCGATCGAACCTTCCAGACGGGCCACTGCGGCACCCAGGCAGTAGTGCAGCCCGAAACCGAAGCCCACGTGCTCGGTGGGGTTGCGCTCGAGGTCGAAGCGGTCGGGCTCGGCGAAGACCGCGGGGTCGCGGTTGGCGGCGGCCTGCACCAGGTAGACCATGTCGTGGCGGCGGATCACCCGCTCGCCCACGTCGATGTCGGTGGCGGCCATGCGGACCTGCATCTTCGACGGCCCGTCGAAGCGCAGGATCTCCTCGGTGGCCGCCCGCAGGTAGTCGTCGCCGTCGTGCGCCCGCAGGCGCTCGAGCTGGTCGGGGTTCTGCAACAGGGCGTGCAGCCCGTTGCCGATGAGGTTGGTGGTGGTCTCGTGCCCGCCGAACAGCAGCAGGATGCAGGTGCCCACGATCTCGTCGTCGGTGAGTGTGTCGTCGCCCTCCTGGGCGCGGATGAGGGTGTGAATGAGGTTCTCCTCCGGCGCGCTGCGGAACCGCCGCACCAGGCCGCCGAGGTACTCCGACAGTTCCAGCAGGCCGCTCTGGGCGCGCCGGCGGCGCCCCTCCACGCCCCGCGCCCCGAACACCAGCACCATCAGGTCGTCGGACCAGTCCTTGAACAGGTCACGGTCTCCGGGGGGCACCCCCATCATCTCGGCGATCACCACCGCCGGCAGCGGGTAGGCGAAGTCGGAGATCACGTCCATGCGGCCGCGCGGGGCCAACTCGCTGATGAGGCTGTTCACCACCTCGATGATGCGGGGACGCCACAGCGAGATCGCCCGGGGGGTGAAGACTCGGCTGACGAGCTTGCGCAGCCGCGTGTGATCGGGCGGGTCGTGGAACACCATCCACTCGCCGAGGATCCGGTAGGTGGGGGCGCGCTCCTGGCGCTGCGCCTCGGTGAGCTTGTGCTCGAAGACCGGCCGGATGCGGTCGGAGGAGAAGCGGGTGTCCTTCAGCGCCGCCAGCAGGTCGTCGTGGCGGTGGATGAACCAGGCCCGGTAGTGCTCGTTAAAGAAGACCGGCTGCCGGCGCCGCAGCTCGGCGAAGACGGGGTAGGGGTCGCTGACCCGCTCGGGTGTGAGCAGGTCCACGCCGCCCGCGTCGCCGTCGAGGTTGCTCACCGCCGGCCTCCGGGCGCCTCCAGCACCGCCACCACGCAGGCGTTGCCGTCGATGCCGGCGGTACCGCCGCCCATCGTCTCCACCACGCCGATCCGGGCGCCCTCCACCTGACGGCCCTCGGCGGCGCCGCGCAGCTGCCAGACGATCTCGGCGATCTGCCCCAGCCCTGTGGCGCCGAGGGGGTGCCCTCTGGCGAGCAGGCCGCCCGACGGGTTGACGGGCTGGGCGCCGCCGAGGCTGGTGCGGCCCGAGGACACGAGCGCTCCGCCGCCGCCCAGCTCGCAGAGGCCCAGCGCCTCGGTCGTGACGATCTCCCCGATCGTGAAGGCGTCGTGGACCTCCAGCACGTCGATGTCGCCGGGTCCGATGCCTGCGTCCTCGAAGGCGGCCGAGGCAGTGTCGGACACGAGCTGCCAGCCCCAGACCAGGTCGCTGGTGTGGTCCCAGGCTTGCCCCGAGGCCAGTGCCGAGGCCCGCACCGCCACGTCGGGGTCGCGGCCGGCGCGGCCGGCGGGGCCGAGCACCGCGGCGGCGGCGGCGTCGCTGATGTCGCAGCATTGCAGCAGCGTCAACGGGTCCGAGATCGGCCGCGAGTCCAGGATCTGCTCGACGGTGAACTCGCCGGCGTGCTGGGCGCGCGGGTTGCCCAGCGCGTGACGTCGGTTCTTCACCGCGACCAGCGCCATCTGCTCGGGGGTGACGCCGTGGCAGTGCTGGTAGCGGTGCGCCGCCATGCCGTAGAGGCTGGGCATGGCGAAACCCTGGGCGCCCTCGAGGTCGGAGGCGAGCGGCTCGATCGGCCCGTCGAAGACCGCGGTCATCGTCTCGATGCCGAATGCCAGCACCGCCTCGTAGCGGCCCTCGGCGACGGCCGTGCGAGCCTCGTGGAATGCCGTCGTGCCGCTGGCGCAGGCGTTCTCCACGGTCACGATCGGCACGCCGGTGATTCCCAGATGCTGGAGGGTGCGCGTGGTGACGCCGGGGTCGCCGAAGACCGTGCCCGCATAGACGGCCTCGACATCGGCGGGCGCGACCTCGGCGTCACCGAGCGCCTCGGTCACCGCCTGCCACGCCAAGTCCCGCGGCGGGGTGTCGGGTTGGCGGGCGAACCGGCTCGTGCCGACTCCCCAGACCGAGACGGAGGCAGTCACGACCGGAGGCTCCCCGCGGCGCCGCCATGGGCGTCCGCCGGAGCTACCAGCGGGTCGCCGCGGTCGTCACGGCCGAGGAGTCGAACCCTGGCGCCCGGCAGCAGCGGTCGGTCGCCCGTGCCGTCGACGTGGACGAGGGCGCGGGGGCCTTCGTCGAAGTCGACGTAGGCGAGCACCGCCGGCGGCTTGCGGTCCGCCACGCGCACGCGCAGCACGGTCGAACTCCAGACCGTCCCCGCCGGTGCGAACGTGGCCGCTTCCACGGGCGAGCCGCCACAGGCGGGACACAGCGGCGGCCGGTAGAGCATGGGATAGCCGCACGCGGCGCAGCGCCCGCCCCTCAGGCCTTCGGGGGTGGCGTCGGGGCGGGGATCAAGCCCGGAGCACGCGAGGGCGCGCGGCGGCGCGTCCCCGCCGGTGTTCGTGTTCCCCACGCGGCCTCCCACACCATAGGACTGTACCAATAGCGGGGGACTGCCAACCGTGCGTTTGATATCGTTCGGCTCATGCCGCTCGCCTTCGGACCGGCGGCCTGACGCCTCACCCGTCGCCGCCGGGCACCGTCGCTCGCCAGAGCCCCGGGCACAGCTCCCACGTCAAAGAACACCAGGAAAGGAACAGCAATGAGCATCGAAGGAACGCGCTTCGTCATCACCGGCTCCGCCGGCGGCATCGGCGCCGCCACCGCCCGAGTCGCCGCCTCCAAGGGCGCCGCCGTCATGGTCAGCGACCTGGCCTCTTCGGCCGAGGCCGGCGAGCAGGTGGCCGCCGGCATCCGCGCCGACGGCGGCGAGGCCGACTTCTTCGCCTGTGACGTCACCGACGCCGAGCAGGTGGAGGCGCTCATGGCCGCCGCCGCCGAGCGCTTCGGCGGCATCGACGTGCTGCACAACAACGCGGGCGTGCACGAGACCGCCCGCGCCGGGGAGAACACCTCGGTGGAGACCATGCCCATCGACGTGTTCCGCTGGGTGGTGGAGGTCAACGCCGTCGCCCCGTGGGTCTGCGCCAAGGCGGCGGTGCCGTACCTGAAGCAGAGCGACAACGCCTCGATCATCAACGCCGCCTCCACCGGGTCGCAGTCCGCTTACCCCCGCAACTCCGCCTACGGCACCTCCAAGGGCGGCATCCGGCTGCAGACCCAGAACCTGGCCGTGGACCTGGCGCCCTACGGCATCCGAGTCAACTGCTACGGCCCCACCGCCATCGCCACCGAGATGGTGACCCGCTTCGTGCAGCAGGCCGAGGATCCGGAGGCCTTCGAGAAGGCGCTGATCAACACCAGCCTGATCCCGCGCCTGGGCCTCCCCGAAGAGGTGGGCGAACTGGTCTGCTTCCTGGCCAGCCCGGCGGCATCGTTCATCAACGGCGCCTACATTCTCATCGACGGCGGCTCGCTGGCCTGGCGAGGCACCGTCGACCAGATCGGCCTGGACTAGCAGCCCGACCCCGGGGGACCCGAGGCAACAAACGAGGGAGGGGACGTCGGGGACGCCTTGCGCCCGCGCAAAGGAGCGAGAACAAAAACCGAGGGAGGGGGCCGGGGGGCCGATTCGCGACGCCTTGCGCCTGCGCGAAGGAGCGAACGGCACCCCGGCCCCGACCGGACAGAGCCCCCGACCGGACAGAACCGCTGACAGATCAACGACAACCCAAACCGAAGGAGCATCCCCATGGCTGACACACTTGCAATCACCGGCCTGCTGAACCAGGCCGGCACGGCGTACGACACCGGCGACCTCGAGTTCATCATGGACCTGTTCCTGGACGACAGCGTCTTCGAGTTGGTCATCGCCGGCAACGACCCGATGGTCTTCGACGGCAAGGAGACGATCCGCGGCCTCTTCGAGGGTGCCCACGCAACCCAGACCGACCAGAGGCGTCACTGCATCACCAACATCTACTTCACCGACGAGACCGACACGTCGGTGACCGCGGTCTCCACCCTCATCTTGATCTCGGTGGAGAACGGTGCTCTGACCGTGCTGTCGAGTGGTGTCTACACCGACAGCGTCGTCCTCTCCGACGGTGCCTGGAAGTTGCAGCGCCGCCACCTGCACCTCGACCTGCCCTACTGAGCCATGAACATCGGCCAGATCCCGGCGAAGTGGGCCCGGCAGACACCCCAGGGCACCGCCATCATCGACGCCACCACCGGGCAGCGGGTGAACTGGGCCGACTTCGACAATCACGTCAGGCGCCTGGCGAATGGCCTGCGCGGCCTGGGTCTGGTACGGGGCGATCGTGTGGGCGTGCTGAGCCGCAACTCGATGGAGTACGCCGCGGTGTATTTCGCCTGTGGCCGCACCGGGCTGGTGGCGCAGCCCATGAACTGGCGACTCTCACCGCCTGAGCTGAAGAAGATCACCGACAACGGTGAGCCGCGGGCCTACATCAGCGGGCCGGACTACCACGCCGCGGCAACCGACCTCTCGGGGATGGTGGACAGCGTGGAGCACTGGCTGCAGTACGGCCCCGACGGCGACGGCAGCTATGAGCGTCTCACCGAGAGTGCCTCCGACGACGAGCCGGCCGGCTCGTCGGCCATCGGCGGCGACGATCCGCTGTTCATCCTCTACACCGGCGGCACCACCGGCGAGTCCAAGGGTGCGCTGCACAGCCACCGCAGCTGCTGGTTCGGGATGCTGAACCAGACCGTCGCCGAGCGGATCGTGCCCAGCGACGTCTACATGCTCACGGGGCAGATGTTCCACATCCCGGTGGTGTTGGCCATCAACTATCTGGCTCACGGCTGCCCGCTGGTGCTGATGAACTTCGAGGCGAAGCTCGCCATGGACCTCATCGAGGCTGAGCGGGTGTCGGCCTTCCTGGGCGTCACCACGATGCTGAACTGGATGATGGCGACCGAGGGCTTCGACCGCTACGACATCTCCAGTCTGCGCAACATCCAGTACGGCGGCGGTCCGATGCCGTCGCGGGTCATCACCGAGGCCCTCGACCGGTTCCCGTGCACGCTCATCCAGGGTTACGGCCAGACCGAGGGCACCACCATGTGCTTCTTGTCCCAGGAGGATCACCTGCGGGCGATCGGTGAGGAGCACCGGCCCGAGCGGCTGCGCTCCTGCGGGCGGGAGGGCTTCGTGACGTCGGTGCGGGTCGTGCATCCCGACGGCAGCGACGTGCCCACCGACGGCAAGACGCCGGGCGAGATCGTCGTGCGCTCTGAGGCCAACATGCTCGGCTACTTCCGCCGGCCGGATCTCACCGACCAGACCATCCGCGGCGGCTGGATGTGGACCGGGGACATCGCCTGCTGGGACGACGAACGCTACGTGTTCATCGTCGACCGGGCCAAGGACATGATCATCTCCGGCGGCGAGAACATCTACTCGGTGCAGGTGGAGGAGGCCATAGCCCGCCACGCCTCGGTGCTGGAGTGCGCCGTCATCGGCGTGCCCGACGACACTTGGGGCGAGTCGGTGAAGGCGTTCGTGGTGCTGAAGCCCGAGATGGGGGCCTCAGAGGACGACATCATCGAGGTGGCCCGGCAGAACCTGGCCTCCTACCAGAAGCCCCGCTCGGTGACCTTCGTGCCGGAACTGCCCAAGGCCCCCACCGGCAAGATCTTGAAGCGCAAGCTGCGCGAGCCCTACTGGGAGGGCGCCGAGCGCCAGGTCTGACAGCCAGCAGCCGCCGAGCGGATCCTGCGCTTCGGCGAGGAGGTTGTGCAGCCCCTGCACAAGAAGTATCGGCTGTCGAGCACCCGGCGCTTCCGCAGGCCTGCCGCTGGCAGCGGCACCGGGGCACACCGGTGAATACCAGTTGAACAGAGCGTTTGCGCTGCTAGTTTGTCGAGACCAAACTCTCGTTTGATCTTTCACGGACCAGAGCGCCCGACCGGGCGAAGGAGGGGAGAGATGCTCCACAGGAAGAGAACCGCTCGGCGGCTGCTGTCGCTCGGCTTGGCGCTGTCGCTGCTGGCGGCCGCGTGCGCCGGCGACGACGGCGCCGCCAACACCGCGGACGCCGCCCTGGCCGAGGCCAGCGCCGCCGGCAGCGAGGCGTCGGCCGCACTCGCAGACGCGTCGGCCGCCGACGCAGCGGCCGAGGCAGCGCTGAGGGCAGCCGAGGCCGCACAGGCGGCCGCGAAACTGGCCCAGGCCACCGCCGAAGGCAACCAGGAAGCAGTGGCCGCCGCCGAGTCGGCGCTGGCCGAGGCGCAGGCCGCCGCGTCAGCCGCACGCGACGAGGCGGCCTCCGCGCAGCAAGAGGCCGACGCGGCCCGCGAGGCCGCCGCCGCGGCGCAGGCCGAAGCCGAGGCCGCAGCCACCGCACCGGAGCCGCCACCTCCGCCGCCGCCGGCCGAGGAGCCCATGGACGACATGGCCCCGCCGCCACTGGTGGACAAGCCCGAGGGCTGGACACCGCCGGAGGCCTCGATGGACACCGCCCGCGCCTGGCCGACCGGCCCGGCCGTGGAACTGCCGCAACTCACGATCGGCTACCTGCAGGTGCTCGGCGCCTCCGAGGCCGCGCAGCGCCTCGAGCTGACCGCCAAGGACGCCGTCGACTACCTCGGCTGGGGCTGGGAGTACTGCGACGCGGAGGGCGCGCCCGACGGCATGCAGACCTGCCTGGAGACCCTGATCAACTCCGGCGTCGACGCCATCGTCACCGACGGCACCACCGTGGAGGTGATCGTGGAGGGCTTGGCCCGGGCACGCGCCGCGGGCATCCCGTTCGTGAACTCCGGCGGGACGCAGAGCTTCTACCACCTGTACGCAGCGTCCTTCAACCCGAACGACGCCGAGCTGGGCCGCGTGCTGGCCGAGTGGATGGTGGACAACGCCGGCAAGGACGGTCCGGTACAGATCTCCAGTGCGGCCTTCGCCAAGTGGGGCCTCGACCGTGAGGACTCCCTGCGTGCCGCCATCGAGGGCACCGGCATCACGACCGGCGCCGAGGAGATGGTCGACTTCGCCGACGTCATCGGCACGGCCGCCGACGCCGCCGCCAACTGGCTGCTGCAGGCACCCGACTCGCTGGCTTTCTGGCTGACCTTCGACCTGGCCGCGCTGGGTGTCGGTCCGGTGATCACCGAGAGCTTCCCCGACGCCTCGCCGCCGGACCGCCCGATGGTGCTCACCTTCTACGCCAACTGCGGCACGCAGCAGCAGATGCTGGCCGGTGGGGTGGACGCCTCCTCGGAGGAGAACCTGGAGTGGGGCAGCTACGTTGCGATGGACCAGATCGCCTCGTATTTCGCCAAGGGCATGCAGTTCACCGACGAGCTGCGTCCGTACTACCTGGACGCCGACGGCAACGCCGTGCAGTTCTCGATCCCGTTCATCGTGACGGCCGAGGATCTGGCCGACGAGTGCGACCCGGGCCGCGGCCCGTACCCGACGCCGACGGATCCGTCCTGGACCGACTTCGTGGCCTTCTTCGAGGCCCGTTGGGCGACCGAGTACAGCAACGTCGGCTAACAGCAGCCGACCGATCCCGTGACGAGAGATCGTGACGGGGACAAGACACACCCAGGAGGGGGACGCAGCCACCCAGGTTGCGTCCCCCTCTGCCGTTTCGGGCCCGCCCTGAGCGCGCGGCTAAGTTTCGCGGGCCGCAGATCGACCGAGGAGAGCCCGGCGTGACAGACGAGCGGAACAGGGAGAGCGGCGGGTCGGAGGCCGGCGGTGCCGTCGCCACTACGACGTCCTCGCGGGGCGGGAACCGGATCAGCCTGCGCGACTTCTTCGCCCGCTACGGGCTGCTGGTGGTCTTCGGGGCCGTCGTCCTGATCTTCAAGGTCCTGGACCCGGAGATCTTCCTCACCCAGGACCACGTGCAGAACGTGTTGCTGCTGCCGTCGGCGTTCGTGCCGCTGCTGCTGCTGGCCACGGCGCTCACGTTCGTGCTGGCGATGGGCGACTTCGACCTGTCCTTCGGCAGCATGGTCGGGCTCTCCGGCGCCACCGCCGTGGCCCTCATGGTCAACTTCGAGCAGCCCGTGTGGGTGGCGATCCTGGCCGCCTTGGGGGTCGGGGTGGCCGTCGGGCTCTTCAACGGCTACATCATCTCCTACGTCGGGGCCTCGTCTTTCGTGGTCACCCTCGCCGGCCTGGTGGGCCTGAAGGGCATCGAGCAGCTCTGGACCGGCAACCGGTCGATCACCATCCCGGTCGGCGCCCAGCCCTTCTACGTGGACCTGGCCCGCAACGTGGAGTTCTGGGACCTGCGCCGGCCCGTCTACATCGCCTTCGCCATCGTGGCGGCGGCCTGGATCGTCATGGACCGCACCGAGATGGGCCGCTACATGTACGCCATCGGGGGCAACCCCGAGGCGGCACGACTGGCGGGCATCCCCGTGGCCCGCATCCGGGCGCTGGGGTTCGTGATCGTGGCCCTGCTGGCCTCCCTGGTGGGGATCCTGCTGACCGCCGGCATCTCGGGCATCCGCCTGAACCTGGGGGACGCCTTCCTGCTGGACGCCTACGCCGCGGTGTTCCTGGGGGCGGCGGTGTTCAGGCCCGGGCAGTTCAGCATCCCCGGCACCATCGTGGGCGCCCTGTTCCTGCGCGTCATCGAGGTGGGCCTGCTGTCTCTGCAGATCTCCAACGCCTGGATCAACATCGCCAAGGGCGTGATCCTGATCTTCGGCGTGCTGGTGAGCCAGATCATGCTCCGGCGCAAGTAGGAGCAGTGCCGTGAGTGCTGCGACAACCACCTCTGCCACAGCCACCGGCGAGGTCTTCCTGGAGGTCCAGGGGCTGGTCAAGGACTACCCCGGCGTGCGCGCCGCCGACGGGGTGTCGCTCGCCATCCGACCGGGCGAGGTCGTCGGCCTCGTCGGCAAGAACGGCGCCGGCAAGAGCACCGTCATCAAGATCCTGGCCGGAGCCACCGCCCCCGACGAGGGGCGGATCCTGCTCGACGGCACCGAAGTCGAACTCCACAACCCGCACGACGCCACGCTCCGGGGGCTGTCCTTCGTCCACCAGGAACTCTCGGTGGTGCCCGAGCTCTCGGTTGCGGAGAACGTGGAGTTGGGCCTCGGCTATCCCCGCCGGGCCGGCGTGCTGGTGGACTTCGCCAAACTGCGCCGGCAGTCCCGCGATGTCCTGGCCCGCCTCGGCGGCGACATCGCCCCGGATGTTGCGATCCGCACGCTGCCCGTGGCGCAGCAGCGTCTCGTGATGATCGCCCGTGCCCTGGTCACCCAGGCCCGCCTCGTCGTTCTGGACGAGCCCACAGGGGCGCTCACCGACGAGGAGACCAGCCATCTCTTCGCCGTGATCCGCGACCTCTCGGCGGCTGGCGTGGCGGTGGTGTACGTGTCGCACCGGCTGGAGGAGATCCTGGAGATCACCCACCGGGTGGTGGTGATGCGCGACGGCGCCGTGGTGGACGACCGGCCCACCGAGGCCTTCGACACTCGCACGCTCATCGAGGAGATCACCGGCGAGGACGCCAGCGAGACGGCACTGCAACGCCGCCGCACCCACGGCATCGGCGGGCCGCCCGACGCCCCCGTGGTGCTGGAGGTGACCGGCGTGGAGGTGCCCGGGCACATTCACCATGCCTCCTTCAGCATCCGGGCCGGGGAGATCCTGGGCGTGGCCGGCCTGATGGGCGCCGGGCGGACCGAGTTGATGCGGGCGGTCTTCGGCGCCGACCACCGCAGCGCCGGGATGATTCGCCTCGGTGGCGAGCAGGTCACGATCCGGCGACCGTCCGACGCCATCGCCGCGGGGATCGTGTTGCTGCCCGAGGATCGGCGCAACCAGGGCCTCATACGCGACTTCAACGTGCGCCGCAACATCACGTTGGGCACCCTCGCCAGGTTCCGCATGGCGCGGCATCTGCCGATGCCGTCGGGTCCCAAGGAGCGCGAGGCCTCCCTGGGGGCGGTGCGCGACCTCGACATCAAAACCCCGTCGGACCTCACGCCTGCTGCCTGGCTCTCCGGCGGCAACCAGCAGAAGCTGGTGCTGGCCCGGTGGTTGCGCTCGGGCGCCTCGGTGCTGATCTTCGACGAGCCCACCCACGGCATTGACGTGGGGGCCAAGGAGGAGGTCTACAGCCTCATGGAGCAGCTGGCCGCCGAGGGCAAGGCCGTCGTGTTCATATCCTCGGAGTTCGGCGAGCTGGTGGGGGTCTGCCACCGGGTCATCGCCATGCGCGAGGGCGCCATCGTCGGGGAGGCCGTCGGCGACGACATCACCGAGGCCCGCCTGCTGGAGCACTGCTACGGCCACAGCCCCGACGCCGCCCTGGCCGGCACTGACGAGCGCTGAGGCCCGTAACCGGTTGTGACACCCGTGTTTGGTCAGACCGGCGTAGGCGGGAATCTGTTCTGCGGTGATTGTCCGGTCGGGGGCGGCGGTGACCGTCGTCGGGAGCGTCTGGCGAAATCGCTCCGCCGGCCGGCCCCCGGCGCCCCCTCCCTCGGTTGCGCGCTCTGCGGTGGTCGGGGGCTGTAGCGGTGGTCCCCTTCGAGCGGATGCAGGAGCTCGTCGGGCGGGCGTTGCCCGGTGGCTCGTTCGACGTCGAGCACTATCGCAACTGGCTCACCAATGACGTGATCGGCTCGCCGCAGCGATCCGACGATCTGGCGCACCCCATGTTCTGCTACTACGCGGCCATGGGCGGCATGGGCTTGTCCATCGCCGAACTGTTCGATCTGGCCTATACGAGCGCCTCGGACGGTCCCATGTTCGGCGAGTGCGACATGGAGGTGCGGATGCCACTGCGCACGGGCGTGACCTATGACGTGCGCGGCGAGATCATCGACGTGAAGCGCAAGCAGGGGGGATCGATCGGCACGTTCGACCTGTTGACGTTCCGCCTAGAGGTCGTGGCGCCCGGCGGTGAGATCGCCGGCGTGTGCACCAACTCGTTCATCTTCCCGAGAGATCCGGGGAAGTCGTGAGCGTCGAGCGGGCGGCGCCCGGCGACGTGAAGGTCGGCGACGAGCTGCCGCAGCGGATCATCGAGTCGGTCAGCGCCGAGAAGATGAAGACCATGGCGGCGCTGCTGGGCGACCCCAACACCATTCACTGGGACGTCGACGACGTGCGCCGGCTGGGCCTGGGGGAGCGCCCGGTGAACCAGGGCCCCAACAACATGGGCTACGTGATCGACATGCTGACCGACTGGGCCGGCGGACCCGCCAACTTCCGCCGCCTGAAGGTGCGCTTCGGCAGCAACGTCTTCGCCGGGGACCGCCTCGTGGCCGGCGGCAAGGTCACCGCGGTCCAGCAAGCGCCTGAGGGCCGACTCGTGGACTGCGACGTCTGGCTGGCCCGCAACGGCGCCGAGCCGGTCCTGACCGGCGCCGCCACCGTCCTGCTGCCCG
>LXNI01001216.1_pt1 | contig 23736 bp, 18 predicted proteins | sample 809091 | NCBI WGS metagenome assembly LXNI01 (sample SAMN04870527, study PRJNA318959) | sponge metagenome | biome: 01000161; feature: marine sponge reef; material: water | host: Sarcotragus foetidus | place: Greece: Milos, Mediterranean Sea | collected 2013-05-29 | depth 5-7 m | reverse complement strand
GGATCGCAGTACCGGCATGTGACTCCAGCGGACTATCGGTGCGCCCGCCCGCGGCTCGACTATCGGGGGCGCTGGCGCGAACTGCCGAATTCTGCATGACGCGGCCCGCCTTTGCCTACCTGCCCGCATTGGCTGCGCGGTCCCGTGGTAGCGAGATGGGTGGGCCGGGCGCCGACTTCATCATTTGTTGAGGCCGATTTCTGCTAAATCGGTAATGACGTGGCTGACCAGCACACAATTCCGGACGAGCTGTCCCGATGTCTCGCGTTAGACCTCGAGGTCTCACCGCAGGACCGGCGCATCCTTGCGCTGGCGGGTGTGCGGGCCGACACGGGCCGGAGTGTCGTGTGGTCCAAGAGCTCGAAACCGGCCGGCACCGGCGAGGCGAACCTCACTGCCGAGGCGGGTGAACACACCGACTCGTCGAAGCAAGTCGGTTCAGCAGTCGCAGCGCTTGCTGAACTTGACGCCCTCGCCGAAGGAGCCGAGTTCGTCCTCGGCCACAATCTCATCGAATTCGATCTGCCAATCCTGCAGGCAGCAGCCCCTGGGTTGAAGCTGCTGCAGTTGCCAGCGGTGGACACGCTGTGGCTCAACCCGCTGGCGTTTCCTCGGCATCCATATCACCGCCTCGTCAAGCACTACAAGGACGCCCCGCTGACGCGCAGCGAACGTAACGATCCGTACCTCGACGCACGGCTGGCGCTCGAACTTCTCTCGGATCAGTGGCTGGCGTTGCGCGAGGTTCCGCCGGAGATGCAGGAAGCCTGGCACTGGCTGACCACCCGCGCCCGCCAGTCAGTCGGCTTCGATCTGTTCTTCGGCGCATTGCGAGGGGCCCATGCGCCGAGTGTGTCCATGGCGAGGGAGGCGATCCGCAAATGCCTCGGCGGCCATGCATGCCGCTCAGAACTTCGCCAGGCGATTGCTGAGGCGCCGCAGCACGGCTGGGTGCTCGCGTTCGCGATGGCTTGGATCTCCGTGTCAGGCGGGAAGTCCGTGATGCCGCCGTGGGTGCGCCACCAGTTCCCGGGCACTAGCGGGCTGGTTCGGCGCCTGCGCGACGACGCATGCAATGACAATCGCTGTGAATGGTGTCGCTCCCGCCACGACTCTCTGCATGAACTCAAGCGGTGGTTCGGCTTCGATTCGTTCCGAGCCGAGCCCGCAGATCCCGAGACCGATGAACCGCTCCAGCAGCGGATCGTCGAGACGGTGATGGCGGGCCACGATGCATTGGCGATTCTGCCCACTGGTACCGGCAAGTCGCTGTGCTACCAGTTGCCGGCGCTGTCCCGCTACGACAAGACAGGTGCCCTGGCGGTGGTGATCTCGCCGTTGGTAGCGCTCATGGCGGATCAAGTGGCCGGTCTTGAACGTCAAGGCGTCACCTCGTGCGTCACCGTCAACGGGCTGCTGTCGGTGCCTGAGCGCGCTGAGGCGCTCGACAAGATCCGGTTGGGTGACGCCGCAATTGTGCTGATCTCTCCTGAGCAGCTGCGAAGCCCGTCGGTACGCGGCGCCTTGGCTCAACGCGAGATCGGCTCGTGGGTGCTCGATGAAGCTCATTGCCTGTCCAAGTGGGGGCATGACTTCCGCCCCGACTACCGCTACGTGGGCCGCTTCATCCGCGAGAAGTCCGACAGTGAACGGGTACCGCCGGTGCTTTGCCTGACTGCAACCGCCAAACCGGAGGTCAAAGAAGAGATCTGCGAGTACTTCATCAGGCACCTCGGGATCGAGATGCAGCTGTTCGACGGCGGAAGCCGCAGAACGAATCTCGACTTCGTCGTGCAACAGACGACCCCTGCGATGAAGCTCCACGACATCAAAGTGACCGTCGAGCACCACCTGCCTCTCGATGTGCCCGGCGGGGCGATCGTCTACTGCGCGACACGCCGGCGCACCGGCGAGGTCGCCGAGTTTCTCCAAGCGCAGGGACTCGACGCTGACCGATTCCACGCCGGCTTGCAGCCGGAGGAGAAGAAGACCATCCAGCAGCGCTTCATCGACGGCGAGCTGCGGGTGATCGCCGCCACCAATGCGTTCGGAATGGGCATCGACAAGCCAGACGTGCGTCTGGTCATTCACGCCGACATCCCGTCGTCGTTGGAGAACTACTTGCAAGAGGCAGGACGGGCTGGCCGCGACCAACAGCAGGCGCACTGTGTGCTGCTCTACATCCCCGAAGACGTGGAGCGCCAGTTCGGGCTGTCTGCGAGGTCGCGGCTCACACGGCGTGAGATACACGGGGTGCTGCGCTCGTTGCGCGCGATCGACCGTCGAAACCGGCGGACCGGCGAGGTCATTGCCACATCGGGCGAGATTCTCAGCGAGGACGAGTCGGACGACTTCACCCGAGACTCGGCGACCGACGACACCCGTGTGCGAACAGCAGTGGCGTGGCTCGAGGAAGCAGAGCTGCTGACCCGTGAAGAGAACCGGGTGAGCGTGTTCCCGTCTTCGCTGCGCGTGAGCACCGTGGAAGAGGCACGGGCGACGCTCGATACCGGTGACCTCGATCAAAGCCAGCAGGGGGCGCTACTGGCAATTGTGAAGGCGCTGATCGACGCGGACCCTGATGACGGCATCTCGACTGATGATCTGATGGGTGTCGCCGGCCTCGGCTCGGACAGGCTGCGGGCCGCCTTGCACGATCTCGAATACCGGGGGCTCGCCACCAACGACACCGTGGTGACTGCGTTCATGCATGTCGGCGTGCGCCGCCCTTCCCACCGCAGACTCTCCGAGGCCTCGGGCATGGAAGAGGCCCTGATCGGACTGATGCAGGAGTCGGCGCCTGATCTGGTGCCGGGTAGCTTGGCACCGCTGAACTTGCGTGTGACTGCACAGCATCTTCATGACGCAGGTTTCGATTACGCCCGGCCTGAGCACATCGCTCGGGCGCTGGAAGGCATCTCCCAGGATGGTCGCGGCGCTGGCGGTGACAGAGGGAGCGCCTCTGTGCGCAAGCACGCTGCCGAGAGCGTCCTGGTGACGCTCCGACGTGAATGGTCATCCCTTGTGGGTATCGCGCAGCGTCGCCGTGGCGCGGCGACGGCTCTCCTGGAGCATCTCTTGTCCAGACTGCCGCCGAACACCCGGGGCAACGACTTGCTCGTCGAGACGACCCTCGGCGAACTTCAGAAGGCCGTCGACGGGGCAATCGAGGCCGACCCGATGCTGAGCGCCGGCACCCGGGACGCCCGCAGGCTCATGGAGCGGGCGCTGATGTGGCTCCACGAACAGGAGGTCGTGAGGCTGAACAAAGGTCTCACCGTGTTCCGCCCAGCGATGACCATCTCGCTGGAGCCGGGATCGCGAGGCTTCAGGAAAACGGATTTCGAGGAGCTCGACGAGCACTACGGCCGCACAGTGCGGCAGATCCACGTGATGGCCGAATTCGCCGAGCAGGGCCTCGCCAAGATCGCCGACGCCCTGCGCTTGTCGCTGGACTACTTCGAATTGGGCGAGGACGAGTTCGTGCGTCGGTGGCTGCAGGAGCGTCGCGGGGAGCTTGAGCGACAGACCACGGCGTCGTCGTGGAAGGCGATTGTCGGAGACCTGTCCAGTGCGCAGCGAGCAATCGTGGCCGACGACCGCGAGAACACCAACGTGCTGGTGCTCGCGGGGCCAGGCTCGGGCAAGACCAGAGTTTTAGTTCACCGCATCGCGTATCTCATTCGGGCAAGGCGGCAGAACCCGCGGGGAATCTTGGCGCTCGCCTACAACCGGCATGCAGCGGCCGACGTTCGACGGCGTCTGCGCGACCTGATCGGCGATGACGCCAATGGCGTCATGGTCTTGACGTGCCACTCGCTCGCCATGCGGCTCGTCGGGGCCAGCTTCTCGGGAAGCGCCAGCCAATCCAGTGACAGCAAGTTCTCCGAAAGGCTCGACGAAGTCATGGCGCAGGCAACCGCGCTGCTGCGGGGAGACGAGTTCGATCCTGAGGAGGCCGAAGAAGCGGAGGAGTCACGGACACGCCTGCTGGCGGGCTTCCGATGGATACTCGTCGACGAGTATCAGGACATCGGCGAGGCCGAGTACAGCCTCATCTCAGCGCTGGCAGGCAGAACTGCATCCGATGTCGACGCTCGGCTGACCTTGTTCGCCGTGGGCGATGATGACCAGAACATTTACTCGTTCAACGGGACATCGCCGGAATTCATCCGACGCTTCGAGCAGGATTACGACGCCAAACCTGAGTACTTGATCGAAAACTACCGCTCGAGCGGTCACATCATCGACGCCGCCAATGCGGTCATTGCACCGGCGTCCGCACGCATGAAGGCCCGGCACACGATCAGCCGCGACAGAGCCCGTCGGGGCGACCCGGCCGGAGGAGCGTGGAGCGAACTGGACCCAGTTGCGGCAGGAAGAGTTCAGGTTCTGCCGTCAGGGAACAACTGGATCTCCCAAGCGCAAGTCGCGATGACCGAGTTTCACCGGCTGTCAGGTCTCACACGCGATTGGGATTGGTCGCGCTGCGCAGTTATTGCACGCGAATGGAGCCAGCTTGAGCCGGTTCGCAGCATCTGCATCCGGGACAACATCGGGGTGCAGCTTGCGAATGAGCACGAAATGAGCCTGTGGCACCTGCGTGAGACCCAAGCGTTGAGGCACACGATCCAACAACACGGCACTGCTCTGGTTCGATGCGGTGACCTCAGGTTGTGGCTGGACAGTCAACAGTCGAGCCCATGGTCGGAAGTCCTGTCCCAAGCCATCGAGGAGCTTGCCATCGAGACCGGCGGCACCGAGATGCCAGCGGTCTCGGTCATTGAGTGGCTGGCGGAATGGTGCCGTGACATCCGACGGCGTCAACGCGGGCTGCTGCTGTTGACGGCGCATCGGGCCAAAGGTCTCGAATTCGACCATGTGGCGGTTCTTGATGGAGGCTGGGACAGGCGAAGCCGCGACGAGGACGTCGACGCACCTCGTCGCCTGTACTACGTAGCTATGACGCGGGCCAAAAAGACGCTGACCCTGTCGTGCATGGGTGGCGCTCATCCGTTCCATGCGCCACTCCGTGGCCTGGACTCGGCGCTGTGGCGCCCTCCCGCCAGACTGCCGCCGCCAACGGCGGAACTGAGCCGCAGCTATCGCAGTTGCACTCTTCGGGATGTATACCTCAGCTACGCCGGCCTCAAACCAGCCGAGGACCGCATCCACCGCAGCATTGCAGCGCTGTCACCGGGCGATCCTTTGCAGATACGTCAGCGCAATGAGCGATGGGAGATCCTCGATCGTCGCGGGTTGATCGTCGGCGTGTTGGCTGGCAGCTTCGAGGTGCCGAAGGGCATGCACTGCGTCGAGTCCAGCGTTTCGGCCATAGCGACTTGGGGCAAGATCCAATCCGACCCGCAGTACACCAGCGAGCTGAAGTGCGACCAGTGGGAGGTCGTCATTCCCGATCTCGTTTTCGAGCCAGCTGGTTGATCTTGGCGATTGGTCACTCCACGACGACGGCTTCACGTCCTTCAGTGACCAGGGCCTCTTGCAATCGGGGCGAGGGTGTGCTCAGCCAAACGTCGGCATCCAGATGCACCGCCGCCGCCAGTGCTTCGATTGACAGCAGGTTGAGCTGTCGGTGGCGGTTGCGCAGTTGGCCGATCAGCGGGGCAAGGGTTCTCAGACTCACCAGTCCAATCTCGGTGGGAAGATCCAGCAGCGATTCCATTGCCCGGCTGCGCAGGTGTGGCGGTAACTGTCTGAACGCGTCCGAGAGCACCCCGCTGATCTCCGAGCTGAACGCAGCCTGGCAGAGACGCGCATACCAGCAGCCGGTGGTGAACACGGCTTGATCCGGCTGCGGATGCGGCGCGGCACGCCCTTGCAGCAGTTCGGACAGAACCTTGTCGTCGACGAGTTGGATCACTCGCTGGCCAGATCGGGATCACCGAAGCCGGCGGCCGCTTCTGCCCAGATGTCGTCGGCAATCGCTCCGAGCAGCTCGGCGCGCAACTGTTCGATCTTGCCCGGTATCAACAGCAGCATGCCGTCAAGGTCGAGGTAAACGACCTCGCCGCCCTCAGTCAGGCCCCAGTCGTGGCGGGCCGCCGCCGGAAGGCTCATCTGCCCCCGAGACGACACCTTCAGCGTTCCCGTATTCGCCATGCGCTCAAAACTACAAGGCAAATGTGGCATATGCCTTGTCAACCGCTCAATTCAAGCCGGGAAGCAACGCGGGCTTGCTTACCAGTCCGAGGAAGGACCCGGCCCGACGGCAATGTGCCAGGTGGCCGGGCAACTGGGATGGGGCAAGGTCAGGAAGTTGTCACCAACCTCGCTGATGTGTCCCGTTGCGCTGCCGCCATAGACGATGTCGTCACCGTCTCGCATCACGTGGTCGCCGTTGACCGCGGCCGGAATTGAGGCGTCAAACCAGAGTTGCTCGCTGTAGGCAAATACGAGTGTCTGGCGCACTGGAGGGTCGTCGAACTCGATCCAGATGCACTCGTCCCCGATGCGTAACGTGCCGAAGTTTGCGTTGTCGTTGGCCATCTGAATGAACGCGACGACGAAGCGGTCCACCACCTGCATGGGGACTTCGGAAGGATCGAGGTCGGGGTACAGCTTCCACTGGATGTCGTAGGTGATTCCTGATCGCCGCGGCAACGCAGCCTCGACGGCCTCACGGTCGATGGGTACGCCGTCAATGAGCGCCTGACCGATGTGAGCGTGCACAGTTCGGGTGGTCACATTGTCCCAGTAGTCAAAGTGACGGATTCCCATCCCCAGCAACGCTTCGTAGACCGCCTTGCTTGCGCGCTGCATATCGATCGCGGTCACCTCGCTCGACTGTTCAAAGCGGAACGGGAGTCCGCTGGCGCGAGCCTCGGCCATCACCTCAGGTGGCACCGTGCCGTTCCAACGCACAGTCAAGTTCATTGCGACGTCGAATTCGTCGGGGTATTCCGTGCGCCAGCGAGAGGTGAAGGCGCCGGCTCGGTCTTGGTGGTCCAACTCGATGAGTGCCTGCCATGGAGCGATGCCGTAGTCCGCAGCCATGTAGCAGGCAACCTGCACCATCGCTTCGGCGGAGGTGACCACTAGTTCACCAATGCTGGGCGTCAGCTCCTGTTCACATGTGGCGTGCGTCAAGGGCTCATCGGGGTCGTACAGCACCCACCGCACGTCCGGTTCGGAGGCGAGTACTCGCTGGGTCAGCTCCCGCAGCGGCATCGACTCGGCACCCTCGATCGGCGTTCCTGGGAATTCGATGACATCCGACTCAGCGTCGACCGCGCTCTGCTGGGCACTCGACGTCGTCTCGGTTGCCTCGGGGCCGGCGCCGCCTGCAATCACTTCACTTCGAGTACCGGCGCAAGCAACTGCCAGAGCCAGCACGACGGCCAGGCTCGCGCCGATGCGGCGACCCTTCATTCACGCAACGTAGCCTCGCCTGCGTGTCTCGGGACAGCGCCTTTATCGAGGAGCGTGCAGCGCTCTATGCGGCGGCGCATTCGCTGCAGCCCACAGCCGTCCAGCGCGAACTGATCGCTGAGACGGCGAAGCTCGGACGGATTGCGGGCATGCAGATCGGCCCGCTGCAGGGCGCGTTCATGACCGTGCTGACGACGGCGCTGCGGCCCCGGCTGGCCGTCGAGGTCGGCACCTTCACGGGTTACTCGGCGCTTTGTGTGGCCAGCGCGCTCGAATCGGGGGCCCGGCTCATCTGCTGCGATGTCTCCGAGGAGTGGACCTCGGTCGCCCGCCGCTACTGGGAACGAGCCGGCGTCGCCGACCGCATCGACCTGCGCATCGGGCCAGCGCTCGACACGCTGCGCGCGCTCCCGAACGAACCCCGGATCGACTTGGCGTTCATCGACGCCGACAAGTCCAGTTATCCGGACTACTACGAGGCGATTCTCGAGCGGCTGGCGCCCGGCGGCACGATTCTCGTGGACAACGTTCTGCGGGGCGGCACGGTTGCTGATCCCGGCCACGACGACGAAGCCACCGAGGCGATGCGTGCCTTCAACGACCATGTCGCCGCCGACAGCCGGGTCAGCAGCGTGATGCTGCCGATCGGTGACGGCCTGACGATGATCAGCCGCCGCCAATAACATCCCCGCCGTGGCTGACTCAGGCGCGTGGCCCATCGAGACACACATCCTCCATCGGAGCGACGCCGGTCGGTCCTACCAGCTCTGGGTAGCGCTGCCGATGGGCTACCGGCCCGATGCGACCAACCCGTACCCGCTCGTGGTCTGCTGCGATGCTCCCTGGACGTTCGGCACCGCCGTGGACACCACCCGGATCCTGTCGATGTCTCGGGAGACACCGCGATGTGTCGTCGCCGGCATCGCACACGACACCGCTGACATGCGCGAGATGCTCGACCTGCGTGCCGTCGACTACACGGTGACGCCTGCAGAGGCCCCGCCGATGACCGGCATCCGAGTGCCGCCTGCCGAGACGGGTCAGGCCGAGCCGTTCCGACAGTGGCTCGCCGCAGACGTGCTGCCGCTGCTCTATGACCGCTACCACGTCGGCGAACCCACCTACGTGGGCCATTCGTTCACTGCGCTGTTCGGCCTGCACGTGCTGTTCAACGCGCCCGACATGTTCGCCCGCTACCTGCTGGCCAGCCCGTCGGTGTGGTGGGACTACGAAGTCATGTTCCGCCTCGAGGAAGAGCACGCCAAAGCCGGCGGCGACCCCAAGGTCAAAGTCTTCATGTCGATGGGGGAGAACGAGACCGACGAGTACTCGCCCCAAGCAAAGTTCTGGGACCAGTTCTCCGCCCGCGGCTACCGCAACATCGACTCGACCTGGCACGTCTTCCCCAACGAGAACCACAACACGGTCGTCGGCCCCGCAGTCAGTCGGGGCCTGCGGGTTCTCTACGCCGACTGATCCCCGTCTTCCCAGGACTCGTCAACTCTTAGGCGGACGTTCGGAAGCACCTTCTCCGTCTGCGCCGCCGCTGGGGGTGGGGCAGAATGGTCGCACTGGGGCAACGGGGAGGCTGTGATATGGCCATGACGCAGGCACGCAAGAGCGCGGGACCGCTGGCATCGAACGGGACGGTGCCGGTGTACGACGCGGACGCGCACATCGCCGAGCCGACGTCGGTGTGGGAGGAGTACGCCGATCCCAAGTACCGGGATCTGATCGCGCAGTGCCGGATTATGGGTGACGGCAGCGACGCCATGTTCGTCGAGGGCAAGAGGCTGCGCAACGGCATCGCGCCGGCCTGCATCCCGGACGCCTATGGCACCGACGTCACCTGGAATGACATCGTGCCCGGGAGCTACGACCCCGCCGCTCGCTTGTCGGTGATGGACGACGAGGGCCTCGACGCGGCGCTGATGTTCCCGTCGCTGATGCTGATCTCGGGTGACATCAACGACCCAGACGTCGCCGTCGAGAATGCCCGTGCCTACAACCGCTGGATGACCGACTTCTGCTCGGAGGATCCGAACCGGCTGTTCGGCATGGGCGTGTGCCCGCTGCAGTCGATCGACGGGGCAGTCGAGGTGATCGAAGAGGTCGCCAACGCAGGGCTGACCGGAATCACGTTCCGACCCGAGCGCTACGGGGGCCTCGAATTGTTCTCCGCCGAGATGAACCGGGTGTGGTCAGCCGCCGAGCACCACGACCTCACGGTGGGCATCCACGGCAGCTTCGGCTCGGGCATGCCGAGCTTCGCCAAGACCCGCTATGAGAACCAGTTCTACGTCCACATGGTCTGCCACCCCTTCGAGCAGATGGCCTCGGTGATGGAGATGGTGGCCTCGGGCGTGCTCGACGACCATCCGATGCTCCGGGTGGGCTTCTTCGAGTCGGGGCTGGGCTGGCTGCCGTACTGGCTGGACCGCCTCGACGAGCACAAGGAGGCCATGGGTCACCTCGTGCCGCGGCTCAAGCGCGATCCCACCGAGATCTTCTCCGAGCAGTGCTTCGTGACCATGGAGGCCGGCGAGGGCGAGGCGTTCGAGCAGGTCGCTGCGATGGGACTGGCTCACACAGTCGTGTGGGGCTCGGACTACCCGCACTACGACTGCACCTTCCCGGGCGCCCTGGCTGAGCTGAACGAGACGTTCGAAGGCTTCGACGACGAGGTGGCCAGCCTGCGCAACGAGGTCGTCTACACCAACGCCCGCCGCTTCATGGGCCTTTCGTAGCTCCTTGCCGAGCGATCTGCCGCTGGAGCTGCCCCCGGTCAAACCGTGGGAAGAGCGTTCGAACGGAGTGCTGCCCCTAGCAGGCGGCAACGAGCTGTACTTGGACGCATTGACTTGGATCGTAGAGACCTGCCGAACCAATCGATTGAGCAAGATTCAACTCAAGGAGCGGTATCGCCAGCAATATGGCTCCTCGCAGAAGACCGCAGGCAGCCAGATCGATGCGGTGTTCAAGTACGGGCTGCTCCGAGAAACTGCAAGTGGCGTCGCACCGACGGCACCGGTCATCCGATGGAGCGAGTCTCGGCAAGCAGAGTTCGTCATCATCGCGATGCACGCCAACGTCAAACTCATAGGCGAATTGCTCGACGCGATCCGTGCGCCCCAATCGAAAGAAACCCTACGTCAGTATGCGAATGACCGCTACGGCTTCACATGGGAAAAGACCGCGCAAATCGACTTTCGGCTCGGGTGGTTGAGGTCTGCGGGCATGGCTCAAATGCTGGCCGGTTGGCAATACGAGGCGACTGAGGCTGGCATCGCCCTCCTCGAGCGCATCGAGCTATGTCCGCCCAGTGCCTCGCCCCAAGAACCACCGGGAGATCCCACGCCTGAGTCCATACCCGGAACGGCGCAGGGGGACTCGGGAGATGCCCGTGAGTTCGATGACGTAGCCGAGCGGAGCGGCCAGACCACCGTGCACGACACGAGTTCGCATCGCCGCACCCATTGCCTAGCCGCCGAGATTGGCGACCGGCTGGTGTCACTGTCCTGCGAGGGTTCCAAGCACCAAGAGTTTGAGGCGGCCGTGCGTGATGCTTTTGAATTCTTGGGATTCGACGCTGAACTCAAGAGTGGATCGGGGCAGACTGACGTGCTCATCAGCGGAATCTGCAAGACAACGGCGAGCGACGACGCTCCTGCCGCATCCCGCCGCTTCATGGCTGTCGTCGAGGTCAAGGCCGTTGGCGATGGGCGCCTCACTTCGAATCAGGTCAATCTGTCGACCGTCAAGAAGCACCGAGATAGCCACGGCGCCGAATACGCACTCGTCGTCGGGCCGGGACCGGCAGGCCAGTTGCTCAGCTACGCGAGAGATGAAGGCATCGGTGTGCTTGATTCGGAACGGCTTGCTGAGATCGTCCGTGCTCAAGCCGAAGTGCCTTTGCCTGCGCGCGACTACGGATCGCTCTTCGCGGATTCTCGAGGCCAGCCGCAAGGTGGCACCGTTGATCTGCGTCCGCTGGAGGCGGCCCGGGGAGAGCACGAAGAGCTGCGTGAACTGCTACTTGGTGTGTTTCGAGCTGTCTCTGAAATTGACGGCAGCAACGCTGGGACGGCCATTGCGCCGGTCGTACAGTTCGCCCTCAATCGGGATGGAATCTCGGCACCACTCGAGGAGGTCGAGGCGGCACTGAACTTGCTCGCGACACCGTGGCTAGATGGACTCGATCTCGCTGGTAGCGGCTCGCACAGGTACTTCGTTCCAACTACCACCCTTCAGTTGCTCGCTCAGCGATTGCGGTGGCTAGGTGACGCGTTCGACGAGGCGGCAGACGACGAGAGCGAGTCGTCCGAGGCGAGCTGAGTTCAAAGAGGCGGTTCGATGGTGAGTCGCTCGACTGGCTGGCCGGTGATTTCGGCGATGAGTTCGAAGTCTTTGTCGATGTGCAGGATGGTGAGTCCGGCGAGTTCTGCCGACGCCGCGAGCAAGAGATCTGGGATCGACGGGGCACGATGTCGTCCCTCCTGCGCGAGAGATAACTGGACTTCCACGGCCCGCTCCTCGGCCGCCGGAGTCAGGGATTCGGCCGGCATTCTGTTGAGGGGGAATTCGGCGAATCGCCGCTGATGCTCGTTCGCAGAACGTGCAGAGAAGCCGAGTTCCAGCCTCGTTACCGTGGCGATGCGCACAAGACCGCGCTGAATTCGCTCAGTCCATTCAGCCGCATCGAGGGCGGCATCGAGCCGAACCAGCGCGGAGGTGTCGATGAGCCACTCGGTCACCGCCATGCGGCGGCCATGATCTCGGGATCTCTCGCATCGGCAAACGTCTCGGCAAGCCTGCGAAAGTGCTCAACTGACACTTCGGCAGAGCGCTCATCGGCAGCCTGCACCCGGTGTCGCTCGCTTGCGAGCATCCGACGTACGTATTCGGCTCTCGAGAGGCCGACGCGATCGGCGTTGGCGTCGATCGCGGCAACGACGTCTTCAGGCACATCCCGAATCAACATGTCAGTCACGCTTCGACCTCCGTCATCTGAGGATATCGTAGGATATCGCGAACGGTTTGAGACCATGGCACCGACGCACAGCCGGTTTTGTCCAGCATCACGTCTGCAAGGTGCGTGAATTCTTAACGAAGGTGATCGCTCATAGCCAGCGTGTTTCAATGAACGAGTACCTCATCCGCATCGCCCGGACGGCGACTGACCCTCCGCTCTCGACGAGTGCAGTTGAACAGATCAGAGCGCGCCTCAGGCTCGCTGGCTATCTCTCCGACTTTGACGCTTGCGACGTGGCGCGACCCGACGAAGACGCGGTTGCTGCTGCTCGTCAACGAGCAGGCGGAGGGACACCCTTGTCGGAACTGGTTCGCGCCAATCGGTGACGGTGCTTCTCGACTATCCGCGCTCGTCGAGCGCTACGCCGAGGGTCTCATCCTCCTGTGGTGAGCACGAGCGGCATTGCTATTCGCCAGAGACGCAGCACTGATGATCGCGAGTCGGTGCGGTAGACATTGGCGCCATGGGACAGACGATCGAACTGACAGCTTCTGACGGCGCGACCTTCAGCGCCTACCGGGCCGATCCCGATGGGACGCCGAAGGGCGGTGTGGTGGTCGTGCAGGAGATCTTTGGGGTCAACGACCACATCCGCAGCGTCGCCGACGGGTATGCCGCTGACGGCTACCTGGCGGTGGCACCTGCGCTGTTTGATCGCGTCCGCGGCGGGGTCGAGCTCGGCTACGACGCCGAGGGCATCGATGTCGGGCGCAAGATCGCCTTCGATGACCTCACGTCCGATCAGGTCATGGCCGACATCTCCGCGGCGGCCGACTGTGCATCCGAGGGCGGCAAGGTCGGCATCGTCGGCTATTGCTGGGGAGGCTCGATGTGCTACGTGGCCTCGGCACGCCTTGCCGACAAGATCGCTGCTGCGTCGGGTTACTACGGCGGGCAGATCATGCCGCATCTTGACGAGCGCCCGGAAGCGCCGCTGCTGCTGCACTTCGGCACCGAGGACCACGGCATCCCGCTCGAGAACGTGCGCGCGATCGCGGAGCGCTGGGGCCACATTGCGGTGCACGTCTACGACGGTGCCGATCATGGCTTCAACTGTGATGCCCGGGCCAGCTTCCACCCTGACGCCGCGGCACTGGCCCGCCAGCGCACACTCGATCATTTTGCTGAGCACCTGAGCACCTGAGCACCTGAGCACCTGAGCTGAATCGTCGGTCCTCCGGTTGGGCGTCGCTGAGCGCCTGTGGGACGAGCGCCAAGGTGATCACGCTCCGTCGCGCTCATCTGCAAAGGTGAAGCCGATGCATGTGCGGATGAGGGCAATACTGCCCGCGCTGGCGCTCGCGTTGGTGCTGTCGGCGTGCACCAGTTCCGATGACGGGCGCAGCGATGCAACGCTGCCGGTGCCGACGACCGCAGAGGCAGCGACCGCCACATCCGCCGCGGCGCCGCCTCCATCGACAACAGCAGCTCCGGCGCCGGCAACGACGACGCCCAGCGTCACAGAGGCGACCGCGCCCACGACCACTGCGCCGTCGGCACCTGCTGAGGAGCAAGTGCACGCGGTGCCGCCACCTGGCGCCGGTGCGGGCGACAGCTTCTACCCGTGGCTCGGCAACAGCGGCTACGACGTCACCCACTACGACCTCGCGCTCGATGTCGACCCGGACGCCAACGCCATCGACAGCGTTACGACCGTCCACGCGGTGTCCACCAGTGAGCTCGAAGCGATCTACCTGGACCTGTCCGGTCTCGAAGTCAGCACCGTCAAGGTGGACGGCGCCACAGCGGTGTTCTCGCGCCAGGAGGCCGAACTGATCGTCCAGCCATCCGCACCAGTTCCCGCCGGTGTCAGCTTCACCGTCGAAGTGGCCTACTCGGGCACGCCCGAGCGCATCGACGATCCGGGTGTGCCGTTCTTCGAGATCGGCTGGTTCAACCAGGGCGGCGTGATCTTTACCGCCAACGAACCGTCGGGCTCGATGTCGTGGTTCCCGTCCAGCAACCACCCCACCGACAAGGCCACGTTCACGATCGCCATCACCGTGCCCGAACGCCTGACGGCAGCCTCGAACGGCCTGCTCACGAGCGAGACCGTTGCCGACGGCCGCCGAACGGCGACATGGCAGATGAACGACCCCATGGCTACCTACCTGGCAGCGGTCTACATCGGCGAGTTCGAGCGCCATGAACAGGAGACTCGCGAGGGCCTACTGATCCGCGACTACATCCCCAGCTCATTGACCAGCGAGGAGCGCCAGGCCACTCTCGAAGCCCTGTCTGTCACGCCGGGCGCCATCGAGTTCTTCGAAGAGTTGCTCGGCCCCTATCCGTTCGATGCGTACGGCACGCTCGTGCTGCCCTTCCGCACCGGCTTCGCCATGGAGAACCAGACGCTCTCGCTGCATGGCAACCAGACGCTGAACCCGCTGATCATCGGCCACGAGCTGGCGCACGCATGGTTCGGCAACTCGGTATCGCCGGGCGACTGGAGCGACATCTGGCTCAACGAGGGCTTTGCGCACTACTTGGCCTTCCTGTACCTCGCCGACCACGAGGGCAGCGACGTCGGCGCGCTCATGGCCCGTGAGCTGCAGGCAGCGCGCGATGCGAATGCCGCGCCTCCCGCCAGCGTCACCGTGGAGCAATTGTTCGACTTCAACTCGGTGTACCGGCGGTCCACGCTGACCATGCACGCTCTGCACCGCCATCTCGGCGACGAGATGTTCTTCGAGGTCGTGCGGCGCCACTACCAGCAGTCGGCTGGAGGCACCGCTACCACGCCCGAATTCATGGCGATCGTGGCGCAGCGCGGCGGACCCGAGGCAGTGGCCCTGCTCGCCTCGTGGCTCTACAGCCCCGAGATGCCGTCAACCCTCGACGACTTCGCTGTCAGCGACTCAGCAGGATGACACCGCGGTCGACTACTGGGCCGCCGGGATGCGCACCGATCGCTCGACGCGCGGCGCAGGGATGCACAAGTGCCGCTGCGGAGTCTTGTCCCCCGGGTCGGTGCCTTCGGCCCGTCCGTACCGGTGACGTTGGGCGTTTCGGTAGTTTGTCGCATCCCATGCGTACGATTCACCGACTGCGGATGGCAAGCCGCTACCGTTCCGAGTAGAGAGGGAGACCAGCATGAGGGAACAAGAGTCACGCGCTGCCGTCGCGGACTTGCCCGATGACCCTCGAGATCTGCTCACAGAGCAAGAGCGGGACGACTTGTATGCAGACCTTGAGCGCATGGCCCGTTTGCGTCGCCGCGCTGCCGCAAACGCAGCGAATATGTCCGTGGGTTAGCTAGACCGAGCCCACGGTGGACATCGACAACTGGGACGACCTGCCGCTGCTCCATGCGCAGCAGCCCTCGACGGACGCGCGGTGGGTTGAGGCCATACGTCGGTACTTAGGGGCCATCAATGACCGGCCGCTGCATCGCTGCTTGGAGGTAGTGCGCGAAGCCGGTGCACGTACGTTGGTGATTGAGACCGCATACATCGATGTGGACTATCGCAGCGAGTACGGCAGCTATTTTGCGCATCAGTTCCGGCACCGCCCCGACACCGCGCATCGGCTTCACTTCTTCTCCAATCCGCTGGAGCTCGACGAGATTGGACGAGGCATGGGGAGCACGTCGTACTTGGGGTACGTCGTGTTGCGACCTTGTGAGACGGGTCCCGTTTCACGAGCGGTGCTGCGGCCGCCGCCGAGCACCGCCGATGCCGTGCGGACAGCGGTCTCCGACACGGTCAATCTCTGCGGACAAGAGTTGATAGTGGAGGGCGTGCCGTTCTCACAGCAGGATGCGCAACTTGGGTCGTGTGCACATGCATCTGCTTGGATGTGCCACTACGCCGCCGCGTTGCGCGAAGACGCGCACCGTCGATCAACTGGTCACATCGCAGCGGGTGTCGACTCCGCGCTGAGCTCGCCCCGACCGATTCCAACCCGCGGCCTGACGGCGCTCCAGCTCAGCGAACTCTTTCGCCACTTGGAGCTGCCAGCCCACTACTACGAGGTGGGGTCCTTGCCCAGTCCGGGACTGCAATGGCAACGGCCTGATCCTCAGCCACCACCTGGGAGCACTCAGGCCGCGCCGGGGACTTGGGACGATCGCATCGTGCCGGTGGTATGTCGATTCTTGAATTCGGGCCTGCCAGCACTTGTGGGCACCCACGACCATGCATTCGTTCTTTGCGGTTACAGACGGACGACGCGCAATGGCGCGCGGTGGATCGACTTCATTCGGCACGATGATCAGCGCGGACCGTATCTTCGAGTTGACAATGTGCTGAGTGATGCTGACCCGAATACCGGGCATCGCTATGGGCCGTGGTCAACCATCCACATTCCGGCGCCTGAGAAGTTGTGGCTTGCGCCAGAGCAGGCCGAACGGGAAGGTGGACTGATCCTGCACCGCATGGCGACGCTATTGAGCAATAGCCTCACAGGTGAGTTGCAGGAGCGATTGAGCGAGGTGCTCGCGGGTAGGCGCTTCTCGTTGCGCACCTACGCCACCAGGTCGAACCGCTTCAAGTCGGAATTGCCGTCTCGGACAATCCCGAGGGAAATTGCAACGGCGTACCGTCGCATGTCACTGCCGCGCTACGTGTGGGTTGTGGAGGCTGTTGACCGGGACCTCCGAGATGGTGCCCAACCGTGCGTGCTGGGTGAAGCGTTGTACGACGCAACTTCCTCCGATTATCGGCCTGAGATGCTGACGGCTCATTTGGCCGGAACCATGCTCATCGCCGCGAGTGTCCGTTCCATGTCCAAGAGTCCGGTTTACGGGGCTACGCAAGCGGCACCGTACGAAAGCGGGGGCGTCGGACCCGACTGAGCGAGTTGGGCGCAGAACGGACCGGCAGCGATTTGCTCTGAGTCAATGCAGCTTTGATCTATGCACGGTTTGGGTCACAGGTCTCGTTCCCTTGGCGAAGGCTGAATGGCAATTCCGGGCTGCTCGTCAAGGGGAGTGAAGATCGAGGCGAGAAACGAATTCGACCCCCGAACTCGTGATGGCGCGCAACTGCGGGTCTGCGGCGACCACATAGCCGGCGCTTCGAAGCCAGCACAGGCGGTCTCCAATCTGGCTCTTGGACCTCCAGCCAAGGCCGTATCTCGTGTTCGCTCGTCCTAGGAGATCGTCCCTCGTGAGTGGCATAGCGCGGAGTTCGTGCAGAAGCTCGCCAACGAATCGAACATTTGCGTGAAGCAGTCCGATCGCAAGCGCCTCGTTTCCAGATTCAAGCCATCGGCGGGCCGTGGAACTCGGCGTCATGACCGGTAAGTCCGCGCTCGGTGAGTCCTGAATCGGGAGTTCATCGATGAATCTGCAACCCCTGAGGTCCTTCACGTTGATTTCCGCCGAGGACGGTCGGAGTCGGTAGCGATCCATGTAGGCGCGCCACAGCGAATCGATTGTGTGGTTCTGTGACAGTGTCTCATCGAGCAGCCAGCGCAGAGTATTCAATTGCTGCTCGTTCCCGCCAGCGAGACGGGGAAGACTCTTGCGGCGAGTACTCCAAGGCGAGACTGGCGGGAGGTTGGCGGAAGGCACGGTTCAGCGACTCAGCAGGATGACCCCGCGGTCCACTGCTGGGCCGCCTTCGGCATTCAGCACGTCGAAGCGCACCGCTTCGGCGTCGTCGTCGTGATCGTTCACCGGGATCGTGTCCCAGACGCGCACCGTGATCGTCGACGGCATGAGCACCATGGCTCGGAATCGGCAGACGATGCGGCGGACTCGCGCTGGGTCGCCGCCGGCTACGGCATCGACGACGGCTGAAACACCGAGCGCCAAGGTGGCCGTCCCATGCAGGATGATGCCGGGCAGCCCCGCCTTCTCGGCGACAGCCGCGTCGGTGTGAATCGGATTCCAGATGCGAGCGCACTCGGTGTAGGTGTGGGCTGCACCGTGCGCGACGGGCACCGGAATCTCAGCCATCGGCTCAACGGGCAGCTCGCCGAAATCCGGTTCGGCTGGCGCATCGGGATCGGGCCGGTTCTCGCCGGCTGTCTCGACGTTGAGAAACATCCCGCCTTGGTAGGTCGTGGCGACCGGATCGCCGTCTGCGTCGACGGTGTCGATCCGCATGGTCTGGAACGTGCCGGGCTTGCGCTGCTCAACCCCGGTGTAGGTGACCTTGGTCGACAAGTGGTCGCCCGGGCGCACGAGCCGGTGCACCGTCAGGTCGTGCGTCGCGTGCACCGAACGTCGGACCTCGTCGGGTGTGATGCCCCAGCGATCGGAGATGTCCCGACCCGCGACGATCACGGGCCACTCCGGGCACACCGCAAACATGGGGTGCGCCACCACACCGTCATTGGCGAGCGTGTCGAAGTAGCAGTCGTGTGTGTCGCCGAGCGAGGCTGCGTACGCCATCGTCCAGCGCTCGTCCACGTCGTGGGTAATGGGCCCGATCGTCTCGCCCACCATGTCCGTCGGTACTGGCATCGTGTCAACCCCTCGCTGTCTGCGGAACCGAGCGTAGTGACACCGCGAAGTCCTATCCGAAGGTGATTCGGAGGGATCGGCGGCTCTAGTAGCTGCAGGGCGGGCGCTTGATGGCGGTCAGCACCTTGAGCACACGCCGGTAGTCCTCGCTGGGCTGCGGGGGGCGTGTGCAGATGGGTTGTCCGTCAATCTGGCGCCGCCGCGCAATCCGCTGCCGCCGGATTTCGGCGTGTCCTGGGCTCGTTGTGCGGGCCATGTGCTCACGGTATGCCCGGCCGGCGAGAAAGTGTCAGCGCGCAGCGCGGTTTGTCCCCAAGAGTCCGATTCCGCAAGTTGGTCGTCGCGATGTCATCGCGGAACGCCAGAATCACCGTGTGGCAAAGCGGGTGAGCAGATGGCAGCTGCGCGGTCCGGGAGGATTGCTGGCCGACGATGGCCTGGCTGGATTGACTGCGTGGCGGGCGACGCGGGGGCTCATACGCATCCTGCTGTTTCGTGTCTACCGACTGCGCGCCACCGGGCAGGAGCGCCTGCGGGAGAGCGGCCCGTTGATCTATGCGCCCGTTCACCGCAGTCACCTCGACGGCCCGCTCATCGGGGGCCTCACCCAGCGCCGCGTTCGGTACCTCGGCAAGGAGGAGCTCTTTCATCCCAAGCCGCTCGGCTGGTTCATGCGCTCGATCGGCACGTTTCCGGTGCGCCGCGGCGAGGCCGACCTCGACGCGATGCGTGCGGCGCTGGGATTGCTGCAGGGCGGGGCGGCAATGCTGGTCTTCCCGGAAGGGACTCGCCAGCCCTCCGATGAGATCGGCACCGTCTTCGACGGCACGGCATGGCTGTCCGCGAAGTCGGGAGCACCGGTGCTGCCAGTGGGCATCGCCGGTACACGAGAGGCGATGCCCAGCGGCGCGAAGTTCCCGAAGCGGACGCAGGTCGCGATCGTGGTGGGGGAGCCACTGGCTGCGCCGACCGGACCGGACGGCGGCCGTGCCAGGCGGCCGGACATGACGGCGTGGACGGCAACGCTGCGAGCCGCGCTCGAGGACTGCCAGCTGCGCGCACGAGCGTTGGCGAACCAGCCGGGCCGTGCGCGCACGCCCATGCGCGACCTGGTGCCGTGATCGGGCCGGATCACCGTTCGCCGGTGTGGCCGAAGCCCGAGCCGGGCGCGCTTGCCGGCATCCGCATCTGTGATTTCACCGGACAGCTTGCGGGCGCTGGCGCCACCAAGATCTTGGCGGCTCACGGCGCGGAGGTGATCCGCATCGAAGACCCGGTCAGGCAGGGCCGCTGGGACATCCTGCGGGGCACCCAGCCGTTCGTGGGCGAGCACCGCGGCATCGAAGCCGGTGGCTCGTTCAACAATCACAACGCGGGCAAGCTGGGGATCACGCTCAACCTGCGGGACGACCGGGCAAAAGATCTGCTCCGCGACCTGATCGCCGCCAGCGACGCGGTCACCGAGAACTTCGCAGCCGGTGTCATGGAGCGTTTGGGGTTCGGCTACGAGGCGCAACGGCAGATCAAGCCCGACATCGTGTACGTGTCGAACTGCGGCTTCGGTGCTGATGGCCCCTATGCCAGCTTTCGGTCCTGGGGTCCGATCGCGCAGGCGGTATCCGGTCTGACCTTCCAGTCGGGGCTTCCCGATCTGCCGCCGGCGGGGTGGGGCTACTCGTTCATGGACCACACGGGCGCGTATTACATGGCGATCGCCATCTTGATGGCGCTGTATCACCGCAAGCGGACCGGTGAAGGCCAGTGGGTTGACCTGGCCTGCATCGAGGCAGCGGGCACGCTCCACGGCGCAGCCTCGCTCGACTTCACGGTGAACGGCCGCCCGGCCCGGCGCAGCGGCATGCCCCACAGCAACCGGTCCCAATCGCCGGCGATGGCGCCGCACGGCATCTTCGCCTGCGAGGGCGACGACGAGTGGGTCGCGATTGCCGTCCGTGGCGACGACGACTGGCAGCGCTTCGCAGACGAGGTCGGCGAACCCTGGGCCGGCGACGAGCGCTGGCGGCGTCTTGCCGGTCGCCTGGCATACGAAGACGAGCTGGAGCGACTGATCGGCGGGTGGACTGCGAAGCACGACAAGCACACGGTGAGGCGCCGGCTCGTCGAAGCGGGCGTGCCCGCTGCACCGGTGCTGCGCCCGAGCGAGCGTATCGACAGCGATCCTCGTACCACCGACTGGGGCCTGTGGGTCACGGTGCCCCACAGCGCGGTGGGCGACACCCGGGTTGAGGGCCTGCCCGTCCGCCTGTCGGAGACCGACTGGGCTATCGGGCGCGGTGCCGCGTGTCTGGGCGAGGACAACCAGTACGTGTTCGGCGACGTACTCGGACGCAGTCACGATGAGATTGCCGAGCTCGAAGCCGCCGGGGTCATCTGATGGCCGCACTGGGCGCCTCAGAGGCTGAGCCGAACCGCCGCCCGCTCGACGGAATCCGGGTTGTCGAGCTGACGTCGGAACGATGCGCGCTCGCAGGGAAGCTGCTCGCCGACATGGGCGCAGAGGTGATTGTGGTCGAGCCGCCGGGCGGGTCGCCGATGCGCGCCTACGAGCCCTTCGCAGGCAATGAGCCTGATCGGGAACAGGCGCTGTGGTGGTGGCACTACAACACCTCGAAGCGCTCGTTGGTGCTCGACTTGGACGAGACCGAGGGCGCGGATGATTTCCGGCGCCTAGTGAGCACATCCGACGTTGTGATCGAAGCCGAGCCGCTCGGCCGCCTTGCGGCGCTCGGACTCGACTGGAGCCAACTAGGGCGCGGGGTTACGGATGCGGCAGCTGATGCGGCCCAAAGCTCGCCCAATGCCAGCCGCCGCAACGAACGCCTCATCTGGGTGTCGATCACGCACAACGGGCGCGAGCGACCCGATCCGCCCGCGACCGATCTCACCGTGCTGGCCGAGGGTGGTCCCGTGTGGTCGTGCGGCTACGACGATCACACCGTCCCGCCGGTTCGCGGCGGCGGGAACCAAGGCCTGCAGATGGCCTGCCAGTACGCCGTGGCCACGCTGATGGCAGCGCTGTGGTGGCGGGAAGACTCGGGCCGAGGGCAGCTCATCGATGTCTCGATGCTTGCCGCCGCGAACCTGACTTGTGAGTTTGCGACCTACTTTTGGCTGAACCAGCAGGTCGATGTCCAGCGCCAGACCGGCCGCCACGCGCTCCCGCAGATCTCCGATCCCACCCAGGTGCGCTGCGCGGACGGCCGCTGGCTTAACACCGGGGTGCCGCCCCGCCGCGGACCAGAATTCGCCGCGCTGGCCGGCTGGGTGGCAGAACTCGGGCTCATGAGCGAATGTCCCTACACCGAGTTGCTGAGGCTGGGCGAGAATTACGAGCAGATCGACATCCTGCACCTCGACGCCGACCCGCTCGGTGCCGAAGTGTTTGGCGCCGGGCGGGACACCGTCAACTTCCTGGCCGAACGGCTCGGCGCGCACGAGCTCTTTGTAGGCCTCCAGTCGATCGGGCTCGCCTGCGGCATCGTGTATTCACCCGAGGAGATGCTGGCCGACCAGCATTTCGAGGCCCGCGGCTTCCCCGTTGAGATCGACCACGATGGCACCCCGGTGACCTACCCGGGGGCTCCCTACAAGTTCTCTGCCACACCGTGGCACGCCACCAGAGCGCCTCGGCTGGGCGAGCACCAAGACTTGCTCGCCGACTGAGTGCTGCGCCGCTGGATTCCGTTCGGCGGCGTCGAATTCGCAGCGCCGCTGGGCTATTCGTCGGGATTGTGGAAGCGGCCCGCTTTGGCCAGCTCGCGCACCTCGGCGCGCTCGTCCGGTGTCAGGCACTCGAAGTCGGGCGCATGCAATTTGTCGGTGAGCGCTTCGATCTCCTCGCGGGCATCAGCGAGATGGCTGACGTCGGGATAGGGCTTCTTCCAGCCGAAGAATTCGGCGTTCCACTCACCGGCGGGCCCCGACAGGATCGCCTCGAGCGGCCCCATACCCAGTGCCTGCACGGCGACGGCGTGCCGGCCGAAGCGCAGCTCTCGCATGATCTGAGCCATGAAGAAGGCGTGCGCCGGGCCGGGTTCGCTGGGCCGGGGCAGGTCTCGCCAGCCGATGAATGTCGGCGCACCCTGCGGGGCAGCGGAGTCCACGACGCGCTCCAGCAGTTCGCCCAGTCGCTCAGCGCCGTCCATGCCAGCGAGTCGTTTTTCGCCGTACTCGGCGCAGATGTCAGCCCAGATCAGCGCCCCTTGCGAAGGATTCATGACCGCACGGCCTTCTTCGACCATCGAGCGCATCTTGTCCGGAGCCCAGAAGAAGGCGGCACCGACGACGTTGTCGACCGGGCATTCACCCAGCACGCCCAGCCGTCCGGTGGCGTATGCCCCGAAACCCTCTGCCATGCCGCGTTGAGCTGCCTTTTCCAGCGTGGACGGGTCCATCAGCCAGTCCATTGCCAGCATTCCCACTGAGCCGCGCATGCTGCGCGCAACTGCCGTCGTCTCCATGACCGAACTCTCCTGATTCGACTCGGCCTGACGCTAACCGCCTGCCCCGTCTTCGTGCATTGGTCGCTGTTGCCGTGTGGCTGGGAGCTGGCTCGTGTCGTCCGCCGCGACCGCACGGCCACGGCGGGTCGAGAATCTGCCTAACATTAGATTTTGGCCGCACCAGGGGCGGTCAGACCCAGGGGGCACGTCATGCACGTCGGTTATTCGGCCGTTTTCCAGAACCCAGAGAATGCGCTCTCAGACCGAGAGGTCTGGGACCAGGAGATCCGCATGGTCGAGGAGGCCGAGGATCTCGGCTTCGACTCGATCTGGACGGTGGAGCACCACTTCACCGACTACACGATGTGCCCCGATCCGGTGCAGTTCCTGACGTGGGTCGCCGGCAAGACCAACCTGCAACTCGGCACCGCAGTCATCGT
>LXNI01001215.1_pt1 | contig 23780 bp, 26 predicted proteins | sample 809091 | NCBI WGS metagenome assembly LXNI01 (sample SAMN04870527, study PRJNA318959) | sponge metagenome | biome: 01000161; feature: marine sponge reef; material: water | host: Sarcotragus foetidus | place: Greece: Milos, Mediterranean Sea | collected 2013-05-29 | depth 5-7 m | reverse complement strand
TTTTCGGCATCATGGTTTGCAGGGAATCGGCAAAAAGCCGTCGTTTTCTTGCAACCGATTCTACCAAAAACTTGTCTTTATGTCAATAAAATCAACCTGTTATGAATACTTCAGGGACGACTATTTAAGGCGCAGGCACCCATGGATTGATGCTCTAGTTGTTTGAAGACAGGAGTGTGAGCAAGCCAGTTTAGTGTTTGCGCGAGTTTCTATAGGGTTGACAGAAGAGACAATATAGACAAAAATGACTGATGTCTAGTTGCCACTATACGGGAATCATCATGGCACAAGTTCAAGAGCAAATGCTGACGGAAAAGCAAATGCACCAAAGACTGGATAGCGTATTCCATGATGCCACGGATGGCTTGAGCTTGGACGCCTTGGCCACGCTGGTAAAGAACCAGGAAGTTGTCTATTCGGCCTTAGTCGCATTTCTTCAAACATTTTCACGGATGCAAGCTGACGCAAGCATTGATCAGTTATCTGATGTTCTGCATATAAAAGGAGTAAAACTACGTAGACACAGCGCTGCAAAAGCAAAAAAGGAAATAGCACAGCGAACCATACCCATCGAAGAGGAAAGTCTTCTGACTTCGAATGAATTGGCTGCACGGGTTGGACTCAAGACCCGACAGTCTGTTCATGACTGGCTTCGCAAGGGCAAGGTCGTTGGTTGGCGAGGAGCGAAGCGCGGGCATGTGTTCCCAAGAGAGCAACTGGATGAACGTGGCAGGCCACTGGAAGGGCTTGAAAAAATTGTCTCATATTTCAATGATGGCTATACGGTTTGGTCTTGGCTGACGACCCCCAGACCCTCGCTGAACGGGGCAAAGCCACTTGCTCTATTGAGGAAAGGGGAGGTGGGCCGTGTAGTGGATGCTGCTGTAGGTGATAGGCAAGGCGACTTTGCCTGAGCCTAGAGGTCTCGCTTACTCAATCGCTGGATACTAAATAACCAGACTAGAACCATTTAAATTTTCCGAAAACTAATCTTTACTATTTCCTGAGAGTTGTAAGCGAACTAACAGAGGATTCATCTCAAAATGATGCAAACCACAACACACAATCCTGACCGCTACATGGCTGATTTGCGGCAAATCCTCTCACAGGGACGTAAGCGCATTGGATTTCTGCTCGGTGCGGGTGTTCCTGCGGCAGTTAGAGTAAATGCTGAGGGGAAGCTTAGTGCTGATGGTCAGCCAATTCTTCCTGATGTCGCTGGCCTGACCCAAAAAGTCCTTGATGAACTGGATGAGGCCGATAAAGAAATAGTCGACATTCTTTTGCCTGGAATGGGAGAGGAGCCAACTATCGAACTAATTCTGACACGTATCCGTAGACTAGCCGAAGCGATAGGCGACGTTGAAGTGCATGGTTTAGATGGTCGGGGTCATGCGGAGTTGGCGGAACGAATCTGTGAAGCAATTGGAGAAATCGTTGGCTGCTCACTGCCTAAAGGCTCAGGCCCGTACACTCAACTTATTTCATGGATTAGCGGGACACCTCGAGAACATCCAGTTGAGATATTTACTCCAAACTATGATCTGCTTTTCGAGGAAGCTTTTGAGCGTGCCCAAGTCCCTTATCACGATGGTTTTACTGGTGCACGCAGACCGTTTTTTGATCCAGCGAGCATAGCTGACGATGAATTATCGCCACGTTGGTCTCGACTCTGGAAAATTCATGGGTCACTTGGCTGGGAGGTTGAGGATGGAAAAATTGTGCGTACAGGCAGCCGCAAAGCCACTCATTTGATTTATCCCGATCACCACAAATACGATCAAATTAGTCGTCGGCCTTATTCGGCATTCTTCGAACGTCTTCGCACGTTCCTTATGACGCCGGATAGTCTGCTCATCTGTGCTGGTTTTTCTTTTTCGGATTCACACATAACAGCGGTTCTTGACGAAACTTTGGCCGCTAATCCCCATACTGCTGTTATTGCATTTGAATTTCGCGACTTAACTGAAGATACACCTTCCGCCCAGTTGGCTTTTCGCAGGTCCAGCGTTAATGTTTATGCGCGAAAGAATGCGATCATTTGTGGAACGTTGGGGCGGTGGGAACTGGGAAAGGTACAAAAAGCATGGGAGCCCATTCGCAGGACCTTTTGGGGGAGTGGTGGGGGTGATGCAGATGGAGGGTTTCTCTTAGGTGATTTTGCTTGGCTAGCAAACTTTCTTGCTCTTGCGCGGGCAGATGATCTGAAACCGCAATCTAGTGCGCCGGATTCAGATCCAAACACCTCTGGTGCCGTAGATTCTCTCGAATCTGGAGAAGAGCCTGCTGATAGGCAAAACGGTGCTTGAACGGGACCCCACATTTTTGGGCACTGTCGCCTCCGTTTCTGGCTCGTCGGTCAGCATACGTTTGGCTCAATCTGTTGCTTCGGGCTTATCCATCATTGAGGGCAGAGCATATCGGATTGGCCAAGTTGGCAGCTTTGTCCGCATTCCCCAGGGCTATCAAGACCTATTTGGTGTTGTTTCTGAAGTTGGAGCAAGGGCAATGCCGGAAGATGCGCCAAGTGGAGAGACAGATACGGGGCGTTGGATGGAAGTTCAATTAGTCGGAGAATCGTTGGGTGGAATTTTCGAGCGCGGTATTAGTCAGCACCCAAATGTAGGGGATACTGTCCATATAACAACTGAAAGTAGCCTCGCTCGAATCTACGGAACAGACGATTCTGGGCAAATCACCATTGGTTCGCTTTCAAGCTCAGAAAGTATTCCGGCAAAGCTTTCTCTAGACGAACTGATAACGAGACACTCTGCTGTACTAGGCTCTACGGGTTCAGGGAAATCAACGACTATCGCTAGTCTTTTGCAGGCGATTACCGCAGTGGCCAATAATAGTGCCGAGTATCCCAGTGCGAGAGTTTTGCTGCTCGACATCCACGGAGAGTATCCAGGCGCTCTTTCAGATGTAGCCAGCATTTACTCTGTGGACCCACGACCAAATGAGCAAAAGCTCTTGATTCCATATTGGGCACTAAGTGCGGCAGACTTACTTAAATTTTTGACAGGTGGCGTTAGTGGTACACAGGAGACTGCTTTTACGGACAAAATCCTTGAATTTAAACGCCAGTCGCACGAGATTCAAAAATTTCCTGGTGTGGAGGCAAGTTCAATCACGGTCGATACGCCAATACCATTTAGCCTCAAGAAGCTGTGGCATGATTTGATTGATTTCGAAATTTCTACCTTTGAAGATAGTGATCGGAGCCAGCCAGCATTGGTTGAGAAAGGTGATGCGAAAGCACTGAAGAGTCCGCGGTATAAACCTCACGCGATGGGTGCGAAAGGACCGTTCCTAAATGCTGAAGCTATCGGAATTCGAAGGCAATTGAATCTGCTCCGCTCCAAGATGCTTGATCCTCGTTATGATTTCCTTTTACGTCCAGGGTGTTGGGAGCCAGACCTTGAGGGGAAGGTTAAGTCCGATCTTGACGCTTTATTGAGCGGTTGGTTGGGTGCGGAGCACCCAATTACAATCCTTGATCTTTCCGGTGTTCCGAGTACGGTGCTTGAACTCCTCGTTGGGTCTATTCTAAAAATCGTATATGAATCGCTTTTTTGGAGTAGGGAAAAATCGGAGGGAGGAATTGAGCGCCCTCTCTTGGTTGTCATGGAAGAAGCTCATCGATATCTTTCTGCTGCGACGAACACCCTCGCTGCCGAGACCATCCAACGAATCGCTAAAGAAGGCCGCAAATACGGCATCGGTGCAATGGTCGTTAGCCAACGTCCTTCTGAGGTCGATGACACCATTCTGTCCCAATGTGGGACTTTCTTGGCTCTCAGGCTTGCAAACCCGACGGATCGTGAGCATGTTCGAGGCACGTTACCCGATGGGCTAGTTGGTTTGCTTGATATTCTGCCGGTTCTTCGCACAGGTGAGGTCATCGTAATGGGTGAAGCCGCGAAGTTGCCTATGCGTTGCCGCATCACTCTGCCCCCCGAGGCACGGCAACCGAGAAGCACCGATCCCAAAGTTAGCGAACAATGGTCGATTCCCCGCAGGGAAGAGGGTTATAATCGTGTTGTCGCATCATGGCGTGCACAGAAGCCAAGAGCGGTTGTGGACGATCTTGATATAGAGCGTCTGCCAGTTCAAGATGAACCAGCAGGCGATTCTTCAGATGATTGAGGGAAGATAATGAACAGAGGATATGTAGCATCGTCGAACCTGCAATCTGTCGGGTACGATGAACCGTCTCAAACTCTTGAAATCGAGTTTCGAAGCGGGGGTATCTATCGCTACTTTAATGTTCCCATGAATCTGTATAGAGAATTGATGCGGGCACCCTCGAAGGGTGGGTTCCTTCACCAATATATAAAAAACGCGTTCCCATACTCGCGCGTGGGATAGCTATTGCTCTGGTTCCGGTGGAATGCGTGGGGCTTGAGACCTTGCAGCCTAAGGAATCCCGTTAGATTCCAGCCCTAAGGCAAAGCCCGCAAGAGTTCACACAGGGAACGGATTCATCATGATTTTCAGGCAACTGTTCGAACCGGAATCGTTCACATACACCTATCTGCTCGGCTGTCCGCAGACCGGCGAGACCGTGCTCATCGACCCGGTGGTGGAGACGGTGAACCGGGACATCGAAGTCCTGCATGAGATGGGCCTGAAACTCACCCATACCCTGGAGACGCACGTTCACGCCGATCACGTGAGCGGGGCTTTCAAGCTCCAGGCGATTACCGACTGCAAGATCGCGGGGGCCGCAATGGACGACCTGCCGTGCCGGGATATCGGGGTCCGTGAAGGCGAAGCGTTTCGTGTCGGGACTCTTGAGATCCATCCGCTGTTTACGCCGGGGCACACCGACACCCATCACGCCTTCCTGCTCCATTCCCCGAGCGGAGCCTGGCTGTTCACCGGCGATGCGCTGCTGATCGACGCCTGCGGGCGGACCGACTTCCAGATGGGGGACGCCGCCACCCTGTACCGCTCGATCCACGACAAGTTCTTCTCCCTCCCCAACGAGACCCTGGTCTATCCGGCGCACGACTACGACGGACGCTTCGTGTCCACCGTGGGCCAGGAGAAGGCGCGAAATCCCCGCCTCAAGGACAACCGCAGCGAAGAAGACTTCGTGAAGTTGATGAACAAGCTGGACCTGCCGTACCCGAAGAAACTTGATTTCTCGGTCCCGGCCAATGAATTGTGCGGCCGCTGCCCCGAAACCCTGCCGCCGGAGGTCCAGGCCCTGTGCAACGTGCACGACCAGGGCTGAGCCGGCTTACCAGCGGAATTTGTTCCAGCGCTGGGGATTGGCCCAGAAGCGGCTGTTCAGCCAGCTGGGCGTTTTCTTGTAGGTCTTCAGGCTGAAGTGGTTCAGCCCCCAGGGCTGCCCATTCGCATCAAAAGTCTCTAGGCAACGTAGCCCCAGCGCACCCATCTGCCGACTCTGCTCCATGGTGTCGCCGGGATGCAGGACGTATAGCTCCAGCGACAGGAAATCGCGCAGGTGCGCGATGACCGCATCCACTTGTTCCGGTTCCACCCACGGAGTCAGGATCAGCCCGCAGGCGCGGCGCGACTCCAGGCGCGGCATCGCCAGCGTCTCGGTGCTCGACAGCGTCATGGAGACCCATTCCGGCACGGGGGAGGGCGGACGGTCGGAGATCAGCAGCACGTTCCGGTCCGGGACGGCTTCTCGAACCTTCTCCAAAAGGGAAACTGGAGTGTCTACTGCCGGTTCAGAGGGCATTGAGGGTTTCAGTCAGGACCGGGCCGACCGTCTCGCCGCGCCAGCCCTGTAGCACGATTGGATCCGGACTCTGGCGCACCAGTTCCTCCAGCATGACGCGGGGGGCGAGCAGTTCCGGCGATAGTCCGATCTCTTCGGCGACCTTGCGGACGACCCCAGCCAGAATCCGTACCTTCCTGCGCTCTTCGCCACGTTCATCCCGGTTCATGGGCTTCAGTGTGATGGGAGGATCCTCCTCGGCCCACTTCAGGGCCTTCCACAGCCTGTTGCGGAGTTTCCAGGAGGCCCTTCCGCCCAACACACGATCAAAATGCTCTTGGTCGTGCAGCGGGGCGGAGGCGAGATCGATCAGGATTTCATCCGATGCGACTCGGACGCGGGCCCGGTTCTCGCGTCGGGCAAGCAATTCGCGCCAGCGCGCCAGTCCTCGCAATATATGCAGCCGATTACTGGGCACATTGCCGTTGGGGATGCGAATCCGTTTCCACACGTGGTTCGGGTCGGGAATCCAGGTGGACGGCGTCAGCATCCGTTCCATTTCCTCCTGCATCCAGCCTAGGCGTCCCTTGGCTTCCAGTTCTTCCGACAGTTGCTGGTAGACCGGGCCAAGGTAAACGACGTCGTATAGGGCGTACAGAAGCTGCGCGGGCTTGAGCGGTCGGCGGTCCCACCAACTGCGAACTTGGGATTTGTCGAGCGTGACCCCCAGCCGCTTTTCCACCATGCCGGCATAGCTGACCTGAAAGCCATCTCCGAGCAGAGCCCAGGCGATCTGGGTATCGAACACACTGCCGGGAATCAGGTCGAAGTCATGATGCATGATCTCGACATCCTGAAGGCAGGCGTGCAGGACGCTGATCCGGTCGGATCTGCGCAGCTGCTCCACCAAGACAGAGATGTCAAGCCCGGCCTGCATGTCGATGATGGCGTGCTCGGTGCCGTCCGAGATTTGGATCAGGCAGAGCTTCGGGTAGTAGGTATGGATGCGCAGGAATTCGGTATCCAGCGCGAGCCAAGGCGCATCCTCGATGCGCCCAAGGAATTCTAGCAGGACTTCCTGCCGGGCAATCCATGTCCAACTGGGAGTCAGTACTCCGCCCATGGGGGACAGTATAATGCGCTTCCGTTTCCAGACCTCTCCCGGATTCGATAAATGCCTATTCTTCGGGCTTTTTTCCTGTTTCTCCTGCTTGTCGGCCTGCATGGCCCGGGACAGGTTCGGGCACAGGATCAGGCAGTGGAGGACTCGGCTCAGTCCGCCTCGCACGACACCCCAGCGCCTGCCGAAGGGGAGATTTCAGCTGAAGCACCGGCCTTGCCGGAAGGAAAGCCCCTCGCGCCGCCTGCCGACGCCTTGAGCCTGTACTCTCCGGACGCCCTGATCGACATGCCGTATGTCTACCCCTTGCTGCGCATGCGTCTCACCCCGGAGATGCGGCAGGAGGCGCCATGAAGATTCGCTGGAACTCCCGCCTTGCCAGCCACCTGGCGGTCGTCATCATCGTGATCACGCTGCTGTTGCTCGGGTGGCGGATGAGCCCGAATGTCACCTGGTTCCCGGATTTGGAGACGGAGCCGCTGTTCGAGCCGGATCAATTGCCGTCCCTTCGGGACGTGATCGACCAACCGGAGGCGGAAGACTCGGCAAAACCCGCCTTGGCCTCCCCCGAGGAAGAACAACCGGAAGCCGCGGCCGAGCCTGCGCAGGCATCGGAACCCGCGGCATCGCAGCCGGAGGCCATCTCGGAGCAATTCCAGCCGAAACCCCGCGACCTGGAGACGGAAGCGCTGTACGAGTCGTGGACCCGGGCACGGCAGCTGCTGCGGCAGCGGGATCTGGCCGGTGCCGAGCAGGTCTACCTGGACCTGACGAGCCGCTGGCCGAAACATCCGGATCTGGTCGGCGAGCTTGGCAACGTCTATGTGCTGTTGGGAGAGAAGAGTTCCGCCCGAATCGCTTTTAGGCGGGCGCGGAAGTTGCTGGAGCCGATGGGCCCGTCGCTGCAACTGGAATCGGTGACGCGCTGGCTGGAACGCCACCCGTAGCCGGAACTCCCCCGGCTACGCCATCAGATCATCGGGGTTTCCCCGACCGGGATCTTCTTCATCAGGTGATGCAGGATCGGCCAGACCAATAGGCTGGTCGGCAGGCTGGCCCAGTAAAGCAGGCCGGGGTCGATGTTGGAGAGAAAGATCGAGAACAGGTGCAGGTAACCCATGTGCAGCACCAGCAGAAGCCCGACCGGAAAGGTCTTCTGCAGGGTGCTGGAGAGTTGCAGGACCCGGTAGAACCGGAGGCACAAAAACACGATGAGGCAGTAGCTGAGGACATGGATGCCGATCCAACTCCCGGTCACAAGGTCGCTGAGCAGGCCGGCCGCCCAAGCCATCCCGAAGCCGGCCTTCTCGGGCCGGACGGACATCCAGAAAATCAGGATCATCGCGACCCACTGCGGCTGCCACGGAGCATACAACTCCGGGAGCGGCCAGGCCAAGAGGGCGAGGGCCGCGATCAGGCTCAGCGCCTGGTAGATTCGCCACGCTTCAATCCGCATCGCCGGCCTCCTCCGCGGGTTTCCGGTGCCAGACTAGGAGAACTTCCCGGTTCCGGTGCAGCTGCGCCTCGGCCTGGACGTCTGCTTCCAGGAAATCCCGGCCGGGCTGGGCGGTGACCTGCGTGATCCGGCCGACCAGGTGCTGCTCGGGATAGGTATCGTCGAGGCCCGAGGTCAGCAGGACATCGCCAAGCTCAAGGTCGTTGTGACGCGGGACGAACCGAAGGGTCAACCCCTGTCCGTTCCCGTGTGCCAGGTAGCGGTCGTCGGTCCGCGCGTTGCGCACCAGCAGGGCGTGGCTGACGTCGGTGACCAGCAGGACCGTGGACTGGAACAGGCTCGTGCTGGAGATCTGGCCGACGACGCCGCGCTCGTCCAGCACCGGCTGGCCCACGTAGGTGCCGTCGCGGGTGCCGCGGTTGATGGTGATGGTCTGGCGGAACGCGCTGGTATTGATTTTCGTGACTTCCGCGACCAGCACCCGTTGCGAATGCGCCGGAACGTCCAGTTGCGCCAGAGTCCGCAGGCGGCGGTTTTCTGCTTCCAGCGCCCCGATGGATTGCGCCCAGAAGACATCCTCCAGCAACTGCTGCCTGAGCACCCGGTTCTCCTCGATCAATTCCTCGATCCCGCGGTAGTAGGTATAGATCCAGTCGAAAAACTGCTGGGACAGGCTTGAGGCCGTGATGATCGGCTGGATGACCAGGTCGACGAAGGGAGCCGCGCGGTCGACCACGGCATAGCGGTAGTCGACGCTGACCAGCACGATGGCCAGTATCAGGCTGCTAATCAATTTTCGCCAGAGCATGCCGAGATTGGGCTAAGGGGCTCGGTCGAACCGTTAGGTGGATTTCCGGATCACCGCGCGAAAGCGTGCGAGTCCTGCTGAAGCTCGATGTTCTCCTCTAGAACCTTGCCGCCGCCGCGTGCCACGCAGTACAGGGGCTCGTTGGCAATGATGACGGAAACCTTGACTTCCTGCATCAGTAATTCGTCGATGCCGGTCAGCATCGCGCCGCCGCCGGTGACCACGATGCCGCGGGCCATGATGTCCGAAGCCAGGTCCGGCGGGGTCTGCTCCAGCACGGAATGGACCTTGTTCAGGATGATCTGCAGCGGTTCCTGCAAGGCATCGTTGATCTCGTTGCTGTTGACGGTAATGCTGCGCGGGGTGCCGTCGGACAGGTCGCGGCCCCGCACCTCCATCTCTTCGACCGTCTGCGGGCGGTAGGCGCTGCCGATGGTGTGCTTGATTAGCTCTGCGGTACTCTCGCCGATCAGCAGCCCGCACTGGCGCCGCACGTGGTCGATGATGCTCTGGTTGAAGTGATCCCCGCCGGTGCGCGAGGAGTCGGAGTAAACGATGTCGTTGAGCGACAGAACCGCGACCTCCGAGGTGCCGCCGCCGATGTCCAGGATGAAGTTGCCGCAGGGCTCCTCGATATTCAGGCCCGCTCCCAGCGCGGCCAGCAACGGTTCCTCGTACAGGTAGACCTTGCGCGCGCCGGCGGCCTCCGCGGCGGCCCGGATCGCCCGGCGCTCCACCTGGGTGGCGCCGCAGGGCACGCAGATCAGGACCCGCGGCCCAAGGGTGAACAGCCGTCGTTGACTGGCCTTGCGGATGAAGTACTGCAGCATCTTCTCGGCGGTCGCGAAATCGGCCACCACGCCGTCGCGCAGGGGCCGTACCACCTCGATGTTGGCGGGGGTCCGGCCGATCATGCGTTTGGCCTCGACGCCGACGGCCTCGACCTGGGGTTTGTTCAGGTCCGAATACTTGCGGATGGCCACCACCGAAGGCTCGTCCAGCACGATGCCTTCGCCGGGTACGTACACCAGGGTATTTGCCGTGCCCAAGTCAATGGACATGTCGTCGCTGAAAAGACGCCGGAACATTAGGAACTTTCTAGGAATTGAGGAAGCCAATTTAGCATAAATCTGTGTTCGGCGGCTATACTAAAGAGCGATTTTTGATCGTTTTGGTTCCGAAAACCCTGCTCCGTCCATGGATCTGACCGCCGAGACCGTACGCGGGATCGCGCAGCTTGCCCGGCTTCGCCCCAGCCCCTCGGAAGAGGAGCGCCTGATTCAGGATCTGGGCGCGGTCCTGGAGTTTTTCGCCCAGCTCAGCGAGGCAGAGGTCGAAGGCATCGAACCGATGGCGCACCCGCTCGAGGTCGACCAGCGCATGCGCGAGGACGAGGTAACCGAACCCGACCGGCGGGAAGACTACCAGGCGATTGCCCCGGATGCGCGCGAGGGCCTGTACCGGGTCCCCGCAGTACTGGACTCCGACTGATGCACGAACGGACCCTGCTGGAGCAGGCCCAGGCGCTGCGGGCCGGAGAAGTGTCCAGCGTCGAACTGACGCGGTCCTACCTTGAACGCATCAAGGCCCACGACGGGTCGATCAACAGTTTCATCACGGTGACGGAAGAGCAGGCCCTGGCACAGGCCGAGGCGGCGGACCGTGCGCATTCCGCCGGCGAAGCCGGGCCGCTGACCGGCGTCCCCCTGGCACACAAGGACATCTTCTGCACGCGCGGCGTGAAGACCAGCTGCGGCTCCCGCATGCTGGACAACTTCGTCTCGCCGTACGACGCCACGGTCGTGGAACGGCTGGGGGCGGCCGGCATGGTGATGCTGGGCAAGACCAACATGGACGAATTCGCGATGGGCTCGTCCAACGAGACCAGCCACTACGGCCCGGTCCGCAACCCTTGGGATCTGGAGCGGGTCCCGGGCGGCTCCAGCGGCGGCTCGGCCGCGGCTGTGGCGGCACGCTTGGCCCCGGCGGCCACGGCGACGGACACCGGCGGTTCCATCCGGCAGCCGGCCACGTTCTGCGGCGTGACCGGCCTGAAGCCGACCTACGGGCGCGTGTCGCGCTTCGGCATGGTGGCCTACGCTTCCAGCCTGGACCAGGGCGGCATGCTGGGCGTGAGCGCCGAGGACTGCGCGGCACTGCTCGGCGCGATGGCGGGCTTCGATTCCCGCGACTCGACCAGCGTGGATCATCCCGTGCCGGACTACTCCAGGGAAATGGTACGGCCGATCGACGGCCTGCGCCTGGGCCTGCCGAAGGAATTCTTCGACGACCGGCTGGATGCGCGGATCCGGGCCGTGGTGGAAGAAGCGGTCGCGGCCTGGGAGGGGCAGGGCGCCAAACCGGTCGAGATCTCGCTGCCGAACCTGGAGCTCGCCACCCCGGCCTACTACGTGATCGCCTCGGCCGAATGCTCGTCGAACCTGGCCCGCTACGACGGGGTGCGCTACGGGCATCGCTGCCAGGACCCGGAAGACCTGGAGGACCTGTTCTGCCGCTCGCGCGAGGAAGGGTTCGGGGCGGAAGTGCGCCGACGCATCATGCTCGGGACGTACGCCCTGTCCGCCGGCTACCGCGACGCGTACTACGGCCGCGCGCAACGCGTACGGCAGTTGATCCGGCGGGACTTCCAGCAGGCGTTCGAAAAAGTCGACGCGATCGCGGCGCCGGTCTCGCCGGTGCTGCCGTTCAGGCTCGGCGAGAAGATGGAGGACCCGGTGGCGATGTACCTGATCGACTGCTACACCATCCCGGTCAACCTGGCCGGCCTGCCGGGCCTGTCGCTGCCGGCGCGGCCGGTGGACGGGCTGCCGACCGGCATGCAGCTGATCGGCAACTATTTCGACGAGGCGCGGCTGCTTGGCCTCGGCGCCGCCTGGCAACGGGAGACGGACTGGCACCGGCAGGTGCCGCCGGAGTTCGCATGAGCGAGTGGGAGACGGTCATCGGGCTGGAAGTCCACACCCAGCTCTCGACCCGAAGCAAGCTGTTCTCCGCCGCTTCGACGCAGTTCGGCGCGGAACCGAACCGCCAGGCCTGCGGCATCGATCTGGCCCTGCCGGGGGTGCTGCCGGTGGTCAACCGCGAGGCCATCCGCATGGCGGTCCTGTTCGGGCTTTCGGTGGGCGCGAAGATTCGCACGCCCTGCGTGTTCGCGCGCAAGAACTACTTCTACCCGGACCTGCCGCGCGGCTACCAGATCAGCCAGTACGAACTGCCGATCGTCGAGGGCGGCATGATCGAGATCGAACTCCAGGATGGCAGCCGACGGCAGATTGACCTGACCCGGGCGCACCTGGAGGAAGACGCGGGCAAGCTGCTGCACGAGGGCTACGCCGGAGAAAGCGCGGTGGATCTCAACCGCGCCGGTGTGCCGCTGATGGAAATCGTCTCGGAGCCGCAAATGCGCAGCCCCGAGGAGGCCTCCGCCTACATGCGCGCCGTGCACGGCATCGTCACCTTCCTGGAAATCTGCGACGGCAACATGGAACAGGGCTCGTTTCGCTGCGACGCGAACATTTCCATGCGGCGCAAGGGTGAGACGGAACTGGGCGTCAAGGTCGAACTGAAGAACATCAACTCGTTCCGCTTCGTCGAGCGTGCCCTGCGCTACGAGCAGCAGCGCCAGGTCGAAGCACTGGAGTCCGGCGAACCGATCATCCAGGAGACCCGGCAGTACGACCCGGCGGCCGACCGTACCCGCCCGATGCGGGTCAAGGAATATGCGGACGACTACCGGTATTTCCCGGATCCCGATCTACTGCCGGTCGTCGTCGACGAGGCGATGCAGGCGGAACTGGCCGAATCGCTTCCGGAACTGCCGCAGGCCCGCAAGGCCCGGCTGGTCGAGCAATACGCACTGGCCGCGGATCTCGCCGCCGTGCTGGTGCAGAGCCGGCAGTGGGCCGATTATTTCGAGGCGGCCGTCGAGGCCGGCGCAAGCGCCTCCACCGCGGCCCGCTGGATCACCGGCGAGGTGTTCGCCCATATGCACAAGCATTCGACTGAAGAAGTCGAGCCTCCGGTGTCCGCGGATTCGCTGGCGCAACTGCTGAAGTGCATCGATTCCGGCGTCGTGTCCAACAGCGCGGCGAAAGAGGTGTTGGCCGCGATGTGGCAGGGCGAAGGCGACGCCGAGACGATCATCGAGGCGCGAGGTCTGCGTCAGGTCGGCGCAGGGGCCGATCTGGACCAGTGGGTCGATCAGGCCATCGAAGCGCACCCGGACGAGGCCGTGCAATACCGCGGGGGCAAGGACCGGCTGCTTGGCTTCTTCGTCGGGCAGGTGATGAAGGCGTCGGGCGGCAAGGCGGACCCGAAGCAGGTCAGCGAACAGCTGCGTGCGAAGCTTCAGGCCGATTGAGATGGGGGAAGACTGATGAAGATCGCTTTTTCATCGCTATTGCTGCTGGCTTGCGGTTCGGTTGCGGCCGAAATCGTCGAGGAGCCGGTCGATTTTGAGCACAATGGTGCTCAGCACACAGGCTACATCTACTACGACAACAGCGATTCCGCCGAGCGACCCGGCATCCTGGTGGTGCATGAGTGGTGGGGCTTGAATGCCTACGCCCGCGAGCGTGCGAGGCAAATGGCCGCCGATGGCTATGTGGCTTTCGCCATGGACATGTATGGGGCGGACAAGGTGACCGAGCATCCCGAAAGGCCAGGGAATGGATGACGCAGACCACCGGCAATGTCGCGGACTGGCAGAAGCGCGCGCAACTGGGGGTCGAATTGCTGCGCGACCACAAAATGACCGACGGGGAAAACATTGCCGCGATCGGCTACTGCTTCGGAGGCTCCACCGTCATGCAGCTCGCCTACAGCGGCGCGGACGTCAAAGGCGTGGTTACTCTGCACGGCTCATTGCCGCCGGCTTCCGTCGATCAGGCAGAGGCAATCAAGGCCGCGATACTGGTCGAACATGGAAACGCCGACCCCTTTATTCCGGAGGAAAGAGTCCACCAGTTCCGCGCGGCACTGGATGCGGCCGAGGCCGACTACACGTTCAACGGTTACGACGGCGTGCTCCACGGATTTACCAACCCGGAGGCATCGAAGTACGGCATCGAGGCCCTGAAATACGACGCCCATGCCGATCAGCAATCGACCGAGAACATGCGGGCGTTCTTCAAACGGATTTTCCAGTAAGCGGCAACTGCTATCCGGCTAAATTTTCCTTGCTTAGATGGCGCCTTGTTGACCCTGCATGCGGGCGGCTCTGAGGACCGGCTCCAGGCTTTTCTTCCGGAGGAGATCAAGGGGGCGCTTGCCATGAGATGCCTCGTTCTCGCTTAGGAAGAAGATGAAGCGTGTCCATGGATCCTCGTCGGCCAGCAATTCAAGTACTTCAGACATGCCGGCAAGCGGCTCGGATCCGTCGAATTGCCAATATGGATACAGGTATCCACGTGGCCCCTCAACGGCAAGCAGTTTGTTTGCGGCTCGGCGTTGTCCGACGGATTGACGGCTGACGCCGAGAAGCTTTGCGACGGACGAGGGAGACAAAACACCACCGTTGCTCTCCAGCAGCTCGCGCCGCGCGAGTGCACCTCGGAGGCGAACTTTAAGTTCTGGGGAATTCTCTACCGGGACAAGGGCAAGCATATTCATGATAGTCCAAAAATCATTGCTCGCAGACAAGACTTGAGTCTGCTCTTGTCGCGAAAGGGAGCGGAATGCGATTAGGAAATATCGCTGAATCCGGTTCATCAAGGCTGCTTCGGCAGGGTTGCGCGATGGGATTGGTTTAGACAGGTTCTGATTGGCGGATTTTTTCATATCAGATATAGTGTTCTTGACAGGAAACCTTTACGATGTATTATATTAGATATTCGTAAAGATCGTAAACCATTCTTTGTCGCCAACCAGAAGCCTCATGCGTGAAATGGGATTGTGGAATTATTCTTTGGATAAGACGAGATAATGTGGCAATCCTCTGACGGTCTCATAGGAGCGTTTATGTTTCTGCTACCAGGCCTTGTAGCAGCAAGCATTTTTCAAGTGCTTATCTCGAACCCAAAGCCAAGTGCGTTTGACTTGATCGTTCGGGCCTTCATTTTTACGATGGTTGTGGGATTGGGGGTGGAACTGATAATTTGGATCGCGGGCATCGCAAAGTGGACAGTTTCGATTGAAAACTCAATCATCGTCCCGGGCATAACAGCCATCATATTCGGGCTGGGATTTGCGTATGTCTGGAATAGCGACATATTGCATAAGTTTCTCCGCCACTTGGGCTTGACGAGGCAGAGTTCTTACCAAACGGCACAATATTCTGCATTTGCGCAACATGGGGATTGCTACGTTGTATTGCATATGAAGGGAGAGCGTCGCTTGTACGGTTGGCCTAAAGAATGGCCCAGCCGCCCAGATGATCAGCACTTTCTGATCGAGGAGTGTGAGTGGCTAGACGATGAAGAGCGAAAGCCTATCGAGAGGGTTTCTCACATGTTGATCCCGGCAACGGAAGTGGAGATGGTAGAATTTTTGCCAGGGACGCCGAAAGCGGAATAGCCATGACGACCAAACAAACCAAGCCTCCACAGTCAGGCAAGACTGGACCGATACGGGTATCAGTACAGGATGGTGTGTCGCCCAAGCCGGCTGGCATTATCAAACCGAGCCCGCCACCGCCACCTCCCAAAAAGAAGTAGCGGCGCTGGTCGTGTAAAGGGAGAGGGACAAGGCGTATCGCCTAGATTCAAACCTGCAACCTAGCCAATTCCACTGCCGCCTCCACTGGCGAAAAGTGGAAACGGTATCGCAACCTATCCCATCTCAAAGTTACATATCGGACATGTGATGCTGGCTTGACGCCAGGCAGGCCCGTGGCAGGCTAGCCAAATCGGCCAAGGTCTTTGACCGTCCCCATCCCGCCCGCTCGACGATCTTCCGGCAGACGTCACCCTGATCCGCACCGTGTTCCAGCAGCAGCCGGGTACGCCGATGCGCGTGTCGGCGCGCCTGTACAGCCAGGATCCGGATCGCCTGGGTTCCCCGGGCCGGGGCGACCAATGCATGGCGGGGCTCCCGACGCACGCCGGGAGATTGCAGGTGCGGGTCGTGGAGCATGACGTAGGGAGGATTTCCGAGGATCAGGTCGAAAGTGCCGCCGGGCCACGGGTGGCGCCAGTCTCCCCGTGCAAAAAGGACGTTCTTCAACCGTAATCGCAGGGCATTGCTTTGGGCCAGCTTGATTGCGGCACGCGACTGATCCAAGGCCAGGACCCGGCAATCAGGACGGGCGCGGGCGAGAGCCAGGGCAAGCACGCCGCTGCCGGTGCCCCATTCGAGGATGCGCGCGCGGCGCGGCAGTCCGTGCAGGGCTTGTTCCGCAAGCAACTCGGTTTCCGGACGGGGTGCCAGCACCTGGGGAGTCAGGCGAAGCGCAAAATCCAGGAATTCGCACTCGCCGCACAGGTGTGCAACCGAATGACCTTCCTGTCGGCGGCGGATCAAAGATTCGCCTCGTGCCTGTTCCGCGGGGGTCAGTTCCCACTCCGGATGCGCCATGAGCCAGGCGCGGGAGCGGCGCAGGGCGTGGCTCCACAGCCAATCGGCATCGATGGCGGGGCTGTCGCTGCAGGAACTGAGTCGGGTCCGGGATTCGAGCAGCGCCTGGCGGAGGGTGGGCGGCTCAGCCGTCACCGGCCTGCTCGGCCAGTTGCATGGCCTGGTGTTCCTGCCGCAGGGGGTCGATGACCGGGTTGAGGTCGCCCTCGAGCATCTCGTGCAGGGAGTGCAAGGTCAACCCGATCCGGTGGTCGGTGACGCGGCTCTGCGGGAAGTTGTAGGTCCGGATCCGCTCCGAACGGTCGCCGCTGCCGATCAGGTCGCGGCGGAGGCTGGCTTCCTCTTCGGCACACCGCCGCCGTTCCATGTCCAGCAGCCGTGCCCGCAGCAGGGACATGGCCTGCTCCCGGTTGCGGTGTTGCGAGCGTTCGTCTTGGCACTCGATCACGATCCCGGTGGGCAGGTGGGTGATGCGGACCGCGGAATCGGTCTTGTTCAGGTGCTGCCCCCCGGCCCCGGAGGCGCGGAACCGGTCGACGCGCAGGTCGTCCGTTGAAAGTTCGATTTCATCGACTTTGTCGGTTTCCGGAAACACCGCGACGGTGGCGGCCGAGGTGTGGATCCGGCCTTGAGACTCTGTTTGCGGGACGCGCTGCACCCGGTGCACGCCGGACTCGAACTTGAGCCGGGCATAGGCATCCCGGCCGCGCACGCGCGCCACCACTTCGCGGTAGCCGCCTTGCTCGCCCTCGTTGTGGTTCAGCGGCTCGATCTGCCAGCCGTTTTGCTCGGCGTATCGGCTGTACATCCGGAACAGGTCTCCGGCGAACAGGGCCGCTTCGTTCCCGCCGGTCCCGGCACGGATCTCCAGGAATGCGTTGCACTGGTCGTGCGGGTCGACCGGGACCAGCAGCTCTTCGATCTCCTTCTCGATCTCGCCCATTCGCTGCCGTAGGCGCACGTGCTCTTCATCGGCCAGGGCGCGCAATGCAGCGTCCGGTTCGTCCTTCAGTTCGGCAATCGAGTCCAGTTCCCGTTGGCAGGCTTGGTGATCCTGGTACCGGTCCACCAGCGGCGCGAGGCGGGAAAATTCGCTGGACAGGTCGCGGTGGAGCGTGCGGTCGGACAGCACCTCGGGGTCGGCGAGTTGCTGCTGGACCCAGGCATGGCGTTCGACCGAACGGTCGAGCCGCGCCTGAAGGGACTCCCTCATGAGTCCGGGGAACGGGTCTTGAGCAGGGTGCGTGCCGCGTCGAGCAGGGAGTGGTCGTTGTCCTGGCCAGCCTCGTTCATGGCTTGCGTCGGGTTGTGCGTCAGGCGGTTGCACAGCGTATGGGCGAGCCATTCCAGGGTCTCGTCGGATCCGCGCCCGCGCTTCAGCCGCTGTTGCGCCTGCTCCAGTGTCTCGTCGCGCAGTTGCTGCGCCTGGTCGCGGTAGTCGCGGATCAGGGCGAATGCGGATTCGCTCTGCGCGCGCCGCGCAAACTCCTCCACCTGCTGGTCGATGATGGCGCTTGCCTCCTGGCGGGCGTTCTCGCGGGATTGCAGGTTCTTTTCGACGACCTGGCGCAGGTCTTCCTGGGTGTACAGATAGACATCGGAGAGATGTGCGATCTGCGGCTCGATGTCGCGCGGCACGGCCAGGTCCACCATGTAGATCGGCCGGTGCTTGCGCCGCCGGACGGCATCCTCGACGATTCCTTTGCCGAGCACCGGCACCGGGCTCCCGGTGCTGCTGATGACGATGTCCGCGTCTTCCAGCGCATGGCCGATATGGGACATCGGAATGGCATGCGCCAGCAGTTCCCGGGCGAGCTTCTGCGCGCGGTTCAGGTTGCGGTTGGCGATGGTGAGGTGACCGATCCCGGCGTCGTGCAGGTAGCGCGCCACCAGTCGTGCGGCTTCGCCCGCCCCGACCACCAGCGCCCGCCGTTCCTGCAGTTGGTCGAAGAACTGCTTGGTGAGGGCGACGGCGACATGGGCAATGGAGACCGGGTTGCGGCTGATCTCGGTCAGCGTGCGGACTTTTTTCGCCGCCGAGAAGGTGTGCTGAATCAGGCGGTGGAGTTCGCCGCCCAGGGTGCCGGCCTGTTCCGCATTGCGCGAGGCCTGCTTGAACTGCCCGAGGATCTCCGGTTCGCCGGGCACCATGGAGTCCAGCCCGCTGGCGACTTCGATGGCGTGCCGCACTGCGGCCTCGTCGGCATGCCAGTACAGTGCGTCCCGCAGGGATCCCTGGTCAACCTGGTGCCAGTGGCAGAGCCAGTCGCGGGCCTGGGCGATGTCCTCCGCGGTGTCGTGGCTGAGGTACAGCTCGGTGCGGTTGCAGGTGGACAGGATCATCGCCTCGCTGATATTTGGCAGCGAGGCCAGTTCCTTGAGGGCGGCATCCAGCGAATCCTGGGTGAACGCGATTTGCTCGCGCAAGTCCAGGCTGGCGGTCTGGTGATTGATGCCAAGAGTAGCCAATGCCATAATAGTTTGAAGTTCCCAAGCCCCACTGCTGCGACGGCTGTCTTGTTCATTTTACGCCAAAAATCCCTTTCACTATGGCTATTTCCGGCCATGGGCCGGAATCGTTCCAGGATCGCGGGGCTGGCGTTGCTGGTCGGGCTGGCGTCCGGCTGCCAGTCTCTGCCGGAGCCGGCCGAGCCGGCCGAGACCCCGGTCGCGGACCTGATGTACGAACTGCTGCAGGCCGAAATGAGCGGCTTTCGCGGAGACCTGCCGGGTGCGTTCGGCCACTACTACCTGGCGTCCCAACTGACGGACGACCCCCAAGTGGCCTCGCGCGCCACCGAAATCGCCTTGTGGATGAACGACCCCGAACGTATCGTGAAGGCCGCCTTGCGTTGGCGGGACCTGGTGCCCGAAAATCCGCACCCGCTACGCGTCCTGGGCTCCATCCATGCAACCCAGGGGGATTTGCCGGCCGCGCTTGAAGCGTACGAGAAGTCCATCGAGGTGTCGCCGATCAGCCTGGAGATGGACCTGGTTGCGATCTCGAATTCCCTTTCCACCGAGACGGCCCAGCCGGTCCGGCTCGACATCCTGCGGGCGCTCGCGGAAAGCCACTCGAAAAGCGCGCACGCGCATCTCCATGTGGCCGGCATCTCGCGCGTGGAGGGGAAAATGGACGACGCCCTGGCGGCGGTGCGCCGTGCCTCCGAATTGCTTCCCGGATGGCCGGACGCGATCGTCCTGCATGCCGACATCCTGCGCGAGCTGGAGCGTCCCGAGGAAGCGGTCGTACTGTTGCGCAGAGCCTTGGAGAAGCCGATCCAGAAAGCATCGCGCCTGCGCCAGATGCTGGCGGATCTCCTCAGCAGCCTGGGACGCCAGGCCGAGGCGCGGGCGGAATTCGCCCGCCTGCTGGAATCCGACCCGAGCAACCCGCACTGGCAGATGACCCTCGGCTCCCTGGCGCTCCTGGCCGGCGACTGGGAGGAGTCCGCGGACCATTTCCTCTCGCTCAGCCTCAACTCCCGCCCGTTGGTGGGCAGCCAGCCGCCGGCGTTCAACCGCTCGGTCAGCGCGTACTTCCTCGGCCTGGTGGCCGAAGAGACCGGGGACGCGACGAAGGCCATGGATTACTACTATCAGGTCGAGGAGCGGGACTATTTCGGGGTCGACGAGTATTACCAGAAAGCGCGGGTGCGGATCGCGCATCTGCTCTTGGACGCGGGACACCCGGATCAGGCGCGCATGCATCTGAAAGTGTCGCGCGGGCGCAGCCAGCGTGAAGAGAGCGTGGTGCAGCTGTACGTCGCAGAGGGCGACCTGCTGTATGGGTTGAAGCAGTACGATGCCGGGTTCACTCTTTTGAGCCAGGCGCTGAAGGAGTTCCCCGGCCGTGCGTCGCTGCTGTACAGCCGCGCGCTGCTGGCCGAGCGGCTGGGCCGGATCGATTGGCTGGAACGGGACCTGCAGGCGGTGCTCGCGGAAGACCCGGAGAACCCGCAGGCACTGAACGCGCTCGGCTACACCTGGGCGGATCACAACCTCAACCTTGATCTCGCGCTGGAATATATCGAGCGGGCACATGCACAGATCCCAGGCGATGCGGCGATCATCGACAGCCTGGGCTGGGCCCACTACCGGCTCGGCAACCTCGAGAAGGCGGAGGCATTGCTGCGACAGGCATTCTCGCTGCAGCCCGAGGGAGAGATCGTGTCGCACCTGGTCGAGGTGCTCTGGGTGCAGGGACGGCGCGAGGAGGCGCGAGAGATCTACCGTGAGGCGCTCGACCGGCTTCCAGACAATGAATTCCTGAACCAGGTCGCCCAGCGCTTCTCCTTATGAGGGGAGCAGGGCTGGGTCCGTTGGCGGCGCTTCTGCTGACGGGCTGCGCTTTGCTGGAAATGCCGGGAGAAGCCGGGGTCGGCGACTCGGGGCAGGTGCGGCTCTGGGAGGAACACCGCCGCAACGTGGCGGATCTCGACGATTGGGGACTGCAGGGCCGCTTCGGCCTGCAGTGGGACGACGGCCAGGTCCAGGGCCGCCTGCAGTGGCGCCAGACGGGCGCCGATTTCGAACTGCGGCTGAGCGGGCCGTTCGGGTTGAACCCGGTGCATGTGAACGGCAACCTGCAGACCGGCGAGGCCGCTCTGCACGACGGGGAGGAGAACATCCAGGGGCAGATCGAAGAGGTCATGCGGGAACGCTTGGGCTTTGCGCTGCCGCTGGCGGAATTGGTGAACCTCGTGCGCGGCATCCCGGTCTCCGACGCCGGCGAGGTGATGCTCGACGGGCAGGCCCGGGCCCTGCGCATCCTCCAGGGAGGGTGGGAGATCAATTACCGCGACTACAGCTGCTGCGAGGAGCCGACCTTGCCCGGCCGGGTACGTTTCGCCCAAGAGGCGATGCGCGGCGTGCTGGTGGTCCGCGAATGGAGCCGGAATTAGCCGATGCGCCTGTACGCCCCGGCCAAGCTCAACCTGTTCCTGCACGTGACCGGCCGTCGCGAGGATGGCTATCACGACTTGCAGACCTTGTTCCAACTGATCGACTACACGGACTGCCTGACGATCGAGCCGCGCGAGGACGACCGTTTCGAGTATGCGGACGATGTGGATGGGGGTTTCGGAGGCTCCAACCTGTGCCTGCGGGCCGCCGAGCTGGCGCGCGAGCGCCACCCCGGAGGTTGCGGCGCCTCGATCTTCCTCAACAAGAAGATTGCGGTCGGCGCGGGCCTGGGCGGGGGCAGTTCAGATGCGGCCACCGTGCTGCACGGGCTCAACCGGCTGTGGGGCCGGCCGTGGAGTATCGAGGAGTTGGCCGCGATGGGATTGGAGCTGGGGGCGGACGTGCCGCTGTTCGTGTACGGGCGCACCGCATGGGCGGAAGGGGTGGGCGAGAAGCTGACGCCGGTGGACCGCCCGGAGGGTTTCGCGCTGGTTTTACCGACCCCCTCGGCGGTGAGTACGGCCGAGGTGTACCAGTCCCTGCGATTGACACAATGGAGCGCCCCCATCAAAATGGGCGAGTTGGACGCGTATTGGGGGAGCAACGTGTTCGAGGAATTGCTCCGGTCGCGGTTGCCGGAGGTGGGGACACGCCTGGATTGGTTGCGCCGCTATGCGCCGGCCGCAATGACGGGTTCGGGCGGTTCGGTCTTCGCGTGGTTCGACGATCGCGGCGAGGCCGAGTCCGTGCTGGCGCTCTGTCCGCCGGAATGGAATGGACGGGTTGCTGCGAGCCTCGCGTGCTCGCCCCTGTTGGCGCAGGAGGGGGCGTGAAGGATGTTGGGCCGTCGCCAAGTCAGGTTAAGGCACGGGGTTTTGATCCCCGCATTCGCAGGTTCGAATCCTGCCGGCCCAGCCATTTTCCCCAATTCATGGACGGGAACCTAAATGAGTGACTATGACGATTTGGTGGTGTTCAGCGGAAACGCCAACCCGGCGCTTGCGCGAAAGATCGCCCAATACCTCAGTATCCCGCTGGGCAAGGCCGACATCGGTCGCTTCAGCGACGACGAGGTGCGCGTGGAGATCAATGAAAACGTCCGCGGCAAGGACGTGTTCATCTTGCAGCCGACCTGCCGGCCGACCAACGAGAACCTGATGGAGCTGGTGATCATCGTGGATGCGTTGCGCCGTTCCTCGGCCAACCGCATCACCGCGGTGGTGTCGTATTTCGGCTATTCGCGGCAGGACCGCCGGGCCCGCTCGGGACGCGTGCCGATCTCGGCCAAGCTGGCAGCGAACATCATCACTGCAGCCGGAGTCGACCGGGTGCTGACCATTGACCTGCACGCCGACCAGGAGCAGGGGTTCTTCGATATCCCGGTCGATAACATCTACGCCTCGCCGATCCTGATCAAGGATATTTGGCACCGGGACGGGAGCGACAGACTGGTGACGGTATCGCCGGACATCGGCGGGGTGGTGCGCGCCCGCGCGTTCGCCAAGCAACTCGGCAGCGAACTCGCCATCATCGACAAGCGACGCCCGAATCCCAACGAGTCGGAAGTCATGAACATCATCGGCGAGGTCGAGGGCATGTCCTGCGTGATGGTCGACGACATGGTGGACACGGCGGGAACGTTGTGCCATGCGGCCGCAGCCCTGAAGGAGCGGGGAGCCACGCGGGTGGTCGCCTATGTCACGCACCCGGTGCTGTCGGGCCGGGCCATTGAGAACTTGACGGATTCGGCGCTGGACGAACTGGTCGTCACGGACACCATCCCGTTGAGCGAGGAGGCCGGGGGCTGTGACCGGATCCGGGTGCTCAGCGTGTCCGAACTGCTGGCGGAGTCGATTTCCCGCATTCATCGGAACGAATCGATCAGCACGCTGTTTATTGAGTGAGGGCGCGTCGGGTCGGTACCGGGCTTTTCCTTCAGCGAGCCCAGAAGATTCTGGAGGCGGGGCAGGAATTGCTGAGGGAGCCGGGGAAAGATGATGCTTTGTCATGACCTGAACACTGCGGTGTTAATGCGAGAGCATGGTGTCAGCCAGATCTGCACTCGAGACACCGACTTTCACCGGTTCCCGTTTCTTACCGTTATCGACCCCTTGCGGTAAGAATGCATGCGGTCGATGCAGATGCGGCGATCGTCAAGCAGGGCGTGTTCCCATATGTCTTCAACCTGCGCAGGTTGAAGTCGGGTTAAAAAGTCGTCCCTGAAGTATTCATAACAGGTTGATTTTATTGACATAAAGAC
>LXNI01001214.1_pt1 | contig 23782 bp, 20 predicted proteins | sample 809091 | NCBI WGS metagenome assembly LXNI01 (sample SAMN04870527, study PRJNA318959) | sponge metagenome | biome: 01000161; feature: marine sponge reef; material: water | host: Sarcotragus foetidus | place: Greece: Milos, Mediterranean Sea | collected 2013-05-29 | depth 5-7 m | reverse complement strand
TTTCCCTGTCGGTCAGCGAATCCGGGCGCTCGGCCCTGGCCAGGGCGCTTCCGAGATCCGGCGTGCCGGTGAGCCTGCGGAGACCCGCTCCGTGGTGGTTGATTCAGTAGAAGCAGTCGTTCACCGCGGAGACGGTTACGGCAATCATCTCGCGCTCCACCCTGGAGAGCGGCGAAGGGCCGGTCATGAGGTGGCGGTAGAGATCGTAGTGGTGCTCCATCGAAGGCGGATTCAACGAATGAATGCGAAGGATGTTGTCCAGGTTCCCCCGGGCGTCCGAATAGCGCTGGTATAGCGCCGAGAGCTGAGGTCCGGCTTCGTCGGGATTGGTGTATCGTATGTGGGCCATGATCCGCGGGTGGTTGCGTGACGGAATGCGGGAAGCGCGGCCGGTGGGGGGCGCCCGCCTGTTCGGATTGCCGAGAGGGCAAGCTATCCACAGCTTCATCCCTGAGCCAAAATAGCCGGAGTGCAACAAATGTTCATGATTCCCGGGAGCCATCGCTTCTCGAAGTCCGCCGACTGCATTCCCGCCGCCGGGCGGGCCGTCCTTCGGACTCTCGCCGTTCTCCAGACTTCCGCCGCGCTGCGGACCACTGCGGTGCCCCTGGCCATCACTCTGCTGCTGGCCACCCCCACAGCGGCCCAGGACGAGTTCGGCAGGATGGTCGCGGTGTCCGGCGAGAGCGTGATCGTCGGCAAGCCGGGACCGGCGCGCGGGCCGGCGGCGCTGTACCGGTTCGAGAGGGACGACTCGGGAGCCTGGGTGCTCGTCAGTTCCTTCTCGCCGCCCGGGACCGCCGAGAACGGGTACCGGCTGGCGCCTTCGATGCAGTGGGATGGCAACCGACTGGTGGTGGGCTCCGCGGACCCCGACGTGGAGGTCGGAGCGCACGTTTTCCGCGATGGGCGCGACGGCCTCGCCCACGAGACCGGCCTGGAGTTCTTCCAGCCGGCGAATCCGGGTCAGGCGGCGACCCCCGGCGCCCCGGGCGGCGCGGCGCTGGACTTCCCGGGGATCATGCGGATCCTTTCGCCACCTTTGCGCACGGTGGCGCTGGGACGCGACCAGGTCGCGGTTTCGGTGGCCGGGGACGGGGCCAGCCCGCCTGCCGTGTATCTCTATCAGAGGGACGAGCGACGGGGGTGGCAGTCGCCGGCCCTCGTGCAGCTTCCCGGACCCGCCTCCGAATACGCGGACTTCGGAGCTGCCATGGCGTTCCGGCGCGACGAAGTGCTGGTGTCTTCCCCGAGCGCGGACGAGGTGGGCCGGGTATTCGTATTCCGGCCGCAGGACAGCGCGCTGGGCAACATCACCCTCGCACCGGTGGACTCCCTGGCAGCCGGGGCGCGCTTCGGTGCCACGCTGGCCATCGACGGCAGCCGCATGCTGGTGGGGGCCCCGGGGGCCCGGGGGGGGACCGGCCTGGTGTACGCATACCGCCGGTTCGATCCCGGCGAGTGGGAGCAGCATCAGGTGCTTTCGCTCGACCTGGAAGACGCCACCGGCGTGGCGGGATCGTTCGGGGCGACGCTCGCCCTCCTCGGTGACGAACTGTGGATCGGCGCGCCGGGGGCCGAAGCGGGCGCCGGCCGGATTCATCGCTTCCGCCTCGTAGACGGCGAGTGGCAGCCCGAGCCGATCGCGACCCCGGAGACCGCGCCCGGTGCCGGACTCGGCACGGCGATCGCGCTGGGGACCCGGGTCGCGGTGGTCGGCGCGCCGGGCACGGACGGCGGATACGGCGCGGCGATGGTGTACACCCGCGAGCTGGGCGGGCCCTGGGGCGACCCCGAGTGGCTGCACCCCGGGACCGGCCCCGAGGCCGTCACGGGCGGCGAGGTCACCTGCGACGACGGTGCCGCCGGGGGCTTCTCGTGCGACAACGTCGACCTCCTCGCCTTCCTCCCGAATTCCGCGCTCGGCGGCGGGCCCGGCGAACGCGTGAGCGATGTCTGGGGATGGTCGGACCCCGAGACCGGGCGCGAGTACGCCCTGGTCGGGCGCACGGGCGGCGCGGCGATCGTCGACGTTACCGACCCGGCCGCGCCCCGCTACATGGGTGTAGTCCCCGCCAACCCCAGCGGCGCGCGCGACCTGAAGGTCTACGCCGACCACCTCTTCTTCACGGGCGACGGCGCAGGCGAGCACGGCCTCGTCGTCTTCGACCTCACCCGGCTCCGCGACGCCGCCCCCGACCCCGCCACCCCCACCGCCGGCATCGAGTTCGAACCCGACGCCGTCTACCGCGGCATCGACAGCGCCCACAACCTCGTGATGGACGCCCAGAGCGGCTTCGCCTTCCCCGTCGGCGCGAGCGGCGGCGGCGAGACCTGCGGCGGCGGCCTCCACATGGTCGACGTCCGCGACCCGAAGGCCCCGGTCTTCGCGGGCTGCTTCACCGACACGGTCGGGCTGATCACGCCCGGGCGCACCCACGACGCCCAGTGCGTGGTCTACCAGGGTCCCGACGACCGCTACCAGGGCCGGCAGATCTGCTTCATCTCGAACGAGACTCTGCTGCGGATCGTCGACGTGACCGACAAGGAGACCCCCGCGCCCATCGGCGGCGCCAGCCACCCCGGCGTCGCGTACATCCACCAGGGCTGGCTCACCGAAGATCACCGCTACTACTACCTCGACGACGAGCTCGACGAGCTGGTCGGGACGGTCTCGAAGACGCGCACCTACATCTACGACGTCGCTGAACTGGACGACCCGATCCTCGTCGGGTCCGTGGACGGCCCCACCGGCGCGACCGACCACAACCTCTACGTCAAGGGCGACCGGATGTACCAGGCCAACTACCAGGCCGGCTTCCGCGTCTTCGACATCAGCGACCCGGAGGCGCCGGAGGAGATCGGCTGGTTCGACACCACGCCGTACGAGGGCGATCCGCCCGGGTTCGTGGGCGCGTGGACGGCCTACCCCTTCTTCGACAGCGGCGCGGTGGTGGTCACCAGCATGTACGAGGGGCTTTTCCTGCTGAGGCCGAGGCCGCGGCGTCTGATTCCCTGACAGCCGGCCCGCGGGACGCGAACCCGGAAGGCGGCGGGGGCAGTCCGGGGCCGGATGCCTGCCGCCCGCCGTGCCCCGCGCAACGCAAGCGCACGGGTGCCGCCGAAGAGGCGCCGGGCGGATTCGAACCGCCGAATGGAGGTTTTGCAGACCTCTGCCTTACCACTTGGCTACGGCGCCGATACGAAGGGGGCGCGGCAGTCGGCCGTCGCCCCCCGGAAGCAGTTGGCGGCGCGTCCCGGCCCCACCAGAGGCGGCATCGCGTCGCGGCTGGACTGCCCGTATCCAGAGCGGGAAACCGGACTCGAACCGGCGACCCCCACCTTGGCAAGGTGGTGCTCTACCAACTGAGCTATTCCCGCGTGGCGGCACCCCTCTTTCAGGGCGCCGGACCCTCCCGCGGCAACTCTGCGCAGGGGCATGCCGTCAGAAGGGATAGCAACGTTAGGGACGGGGCCAGGGAGTGTCAACCGCGTGGCCGAGCCTGGCCCGGCGCCCCCACGGGCGGCGGTCGCGTTCTCGCCCGCAACGGTCCCTGTTATCTTGTCTCCGCCAGCGCCTTCTTCCCGGATGAGCCGTGCTCCGTAACCGCTCGACAGCCCTCACGCTCTTCACCCTCCTCCTGAGCACCGGGGGCCTGTCCCTCCCGACCGGCGCAGCCGCCCAGGAGCCCTATTCGCCGCTGGTCCCGCGCGGGCATGTCCGCCTCGGCGTCCTGGGCGAGTACTCCAGCTTCTCGGACCTCTACCGGATCGGGAGCCGGACCGATGGGCCCGTGAGCCTGGGCGACCTGTTCAGCGGGCCCGCCGGCAGCCGCATGTTTCCGTTCCTGGCCGAACCCGAGGCTTCCGTGCGGGCCGCGATCGAGGACGACTACGAAATGAGCCTGGGGATGATGTCTTCGGTGCTCGAGAAGAGCGCCGCAAGGGTCCCGGTGGCGGTGGATGTGGGTGTGTTCGATTGGCTTACGGTGGGCGCGGTGGTCCCGCTGGTGCAGAACGAGACCGAGTTCACGACGCTGTTCGTGGCGGATTCCGCCGGGGCCAACGCGGGATTCAGCCCGGGGATGGATGATCCTGCCGCGGTTACCGGATTCCTCAACGGTCTTCAGGGGTCGATCGGCGCCTACGACGTCTTTCGCGGCGAGAACTGCGCCGTGGATCCCATGTCCGATGCCTGCCGGGACGCCACGCAACTCCTTGCAGACGCGCGCTCCTTCCACTCGCTCCTCTCGCTGATGTACGGAAGCATGTTCGCTCCGCTCTCCTCGTCCTCCGCCGGGATGGCGCTCGACGCGCGCCTGGCCGGGTTCGCGGAGGCCTTCGGGGCCGCGGGCATCACCGGCACCCCAGCCATGATGCCGCTGGCAAGCGCGCTCCTGACCACCGAGGACCTCGTGCGGCTGGTTTCCGAGCCAACCTTCGGCATCGAATCGGACACCCCGTTCGAGAACTGGAAGTCGCTCTGGCGCCTCGGCGACATCGAGGTGAGGGCAGACGCGCGCGTCTTCGAGATCGGCGATCCCGAGAGTCCGAATCAGTTCACGCTGGGTGCCGGAGCCACGGCACGTCTGCCCACGGGCACGCAGGGCGATCCCGCCAACTTCCTGGACTCGGGCAGCGGCGACAGGCAGCTCGATGTGGAGCTGAGGGGATGGATGAACGGGCGTTGGCGGGGCGATTTCGGTCTCTGGGCCGACTTCCGCTACGGCACTCAGTTGAAGGGAAGCACGGTGCGGCGGGTCTCCGACCCCGGGATCGCCTTCGCGCTCCGGTCGACGGAGACCGCGCTCGACTGGAGGCCGGGCGACTATCAGTTCCTGGAGTTGACTCCGTGGTACCGGCTCACGGACGCGATGTCGATCGTGGGCGGATACCGATTTTTCCGCAAAGGCGAGGATTCCTTCAGCATTCCAGCGGTGGTTCCGGTCGATGAGACGGCCGCTGCCCGGGCGTTACCGTCTCTGGCCGTCGACCCCGGCATTCTCGTGCCGGGAAGCGGCGGATCCGTGGGTCAGGCACTGCTTGGCATGGTGTACAACAGGGGGGCGCAGGTGGGGGATGATGGCGTGGCCGGCAATCCGCTCGAGGTCCGCGTGATGTACCGGCGGACGGTGGGTGGGAGCGGGGGTATGCCGGTGTCCGAGTCGCTGGAAGTGGGGTTCAGGTTCTTTGTGGGGATCTGGGGGGGACGGGCGGAACCCCGTTAGAATTGACACAAAACAACTCTTTGTGACCCGGATCACAGTTAGGGTAGGTTGGCGGTGCGTCCGGCAGTGGACGCACCGCCAACCTATGCGTATGATCGTCACGGAGTGTGTCCTTGGGATTCCATCGGGCAGGGATCACCGCCGACAGGGCGTAGCGGTCGCAGGGCAATGACAGATGCCTCGTCGGCATAGACGACCGTGCGAGGCTTGCCGTTGATCGTCTGGACGCTGGTTGGACTCTCCAGGACGACAGCGCTGTCTTGGTAAATTCCCACCAACCGTCGCGAAGAGCGAAGTGGTTGGTTGTCGAGCAGAAGGGAATAGCAACCGGTCGCCGGATCGACGCGGGCTCCGGGAATTGACGCGGCCCATCGCGTGATCAGGAGATTCCCCTCTCCATCGCCGTATAGTCCAGAATACGGATGCAAGAATCGACCAGGTCCCTGCCTGCGGGCGGCTTCACGCGCACGCTTGCTTGCTTCCTCCATCTCCGCTGGAATCGGAAGCTCCAAGATTGCTCCCTCCATGGAAAAAGCGGTCAGCCTTTCGTTCAAGACATAAGCGACGCTATCGATGCAAGCAGTCTTGGAGACGCCATAGAGGAATGCCGCCGCCTGGGCCGATTCCAGATCTGCGCCCGTGATGCTAGTACCAACCTTACCCGGTCCTAGGACGAAATCCGGGCCGTCGCGCTTTCGTCTGATAACGCCCCCAGGCAGGGGTACCGCCGGAGCATCCTGAAGGGAACAAAGACTTGGAATTGGTGGTCCATTTGGCGTCCAGACATCGGCCAAACTGCCATCAAGGCGCCAACGAATGACGCGTGTATGATCTGCGACCACTACGCCTCCAGCAATCGCCGCCACAGCCACTAGATCCCGCAGTTCACCTGGCCCCTCGCCCTGCCTGCCACCAAGAGTGCCCAAGAGTGTGCCATCGGCAATCGAAAACGCCATCGCGGCCAGCGGTTCGCTCGCGTCGACGACATAGATAAGCCCAGCCTGATGATCGATGGAGGCGGTCTCTCGAAACGCGTATTCGCCATTGTTGACGACCGTGCGTCCCGAGGCATGATCGATTTCGAAGCGCTGTTGGGCACCTAGGTCACGTGTCGGCATGCAAACCAAGGCACTCGCAACTACGAATACTCGGAACATTCTAGTGCATCCCGGTGTTTGCTGCTTCTTCGGAAAGTTCAAGGCCACATCCGCCGTAGCGACACATGGTCCATGTCGCAGACCCTCCGATACCCCCAGGCGAGAAGCGAACCGTCAATGTATATGAACTCGTATATCTGCACCACACGATTGTGACCCCCTCTTCTTCGTCATCTTCACTAGCGCCTTCGAAGCGGTGCCACCATACTCCGGCGGGACACCCATTGGCTGGGTTGTCGTCGCCAACGCAGTCTGGATCCGCACCGGATGCAAGGACGACCGCGGGATCAATGGGAATCGTCATCCTCCCGCTACTTGATTCCGACGCTGCTACTAAGCCAAGCGCAGATGTGGCCGAGAGAGACACGGCTGCCATCACTGCCAAACCGCACCCGCCCGCAGTCCGGATCACCGTCGGGCTAGCACCCCTCAGTTTCCCTGGTTGGGTCTCGCCGATCACTGCACACCGCATTGCCACCGTCCGCAAGAGCCTGATCACTGTCGCGTACATCATCTTTCGTTCCTCCCTCTTGGGATGTGTCTGAGCTAGCGGCTTGTCCGCCAGCCTGCGGCAAGATGAAACCCGCGGCGCAGTCACGCGATGTCATTTCGTGCCGTTTACTTGTCCTTTTCAGCCCTTAGTGTCTTGGCGTCCCTCAGTTCCCCGGAAACCGGGAGTCCGAAGAATACATCGTCGATAGCCTTACGGACCCACAGTTCCAAGGGTAGCACCGGCAACTGACTCGGACTCCGCCCAACGAGTCTTTTTGTGAACCTGCTCCACCCTGCAACGTCGCTGAACCCAAGCCTGAGGACGAGTGTGTCGACCCGGAACCCCTCAGCCAGGAGTGCCATACCGTGTAGGAGTCGAATCCACCTGAGCGCCCGGGAGAAGGAGTAACCATGTCGGATCGAAGCTCTTGACAGATAGGCTGGCCGGCACTTCAACCTCTTGGCCACACCCCCCACAGATGACAGATACAGGACTTGCCGAGGGCCCGCCTTGAGCATTTCGTGAGGAGCGGCGAGTCCTGTGGATGTTGCAATCCCGTGGGTCCGTGTGGACTGGAGTTCCGGAATACCCTCGACAGCTTGCAATGCCGCCATACGCAGTCCTGTCCTTGCCAAGGGCGGACCCGGACAGGCGTCGAAGAAGAGGGAGATGGCTTCCAGGAGTCGCATTTGCGTTTATCGGATAAGACATTTGTCGATACTTGTGCCACACAACCGGACAGTCTAGATGTATTGGTACGTCGGATCAACAACGGGATTACTGGTGCTGGCAGGCTCCCCTACCCCAGCAACTCCCTGGCGTGCTCCAGCGACGGCTCCGACTCCGGATCGCCGCCCAGCATGCGCGCGATTTCGTGGACGCGCTCGTCTGGCGTCAACCGCCTCAACGTCGTCTCCGCCACACCACCCACGGTCCCCTTCTCCACGACGAAGTGATTGGCGGCACGGGCCGCGATCCGGGCGAGGTGCGTGACGGCGAACACCTGGCGTCCACGGGCCACGTCTTCGAGCCGCTCGCCGACCTTGTCCGCCACCACGCCGCCGATCCCGGCGTCGATTTCGTCGAAGACGAGGGTGGGGAGGTCGTCGATGCCGGTGAGCACCGACTTGAGGGCGAGCATGATGCGGGAAAGTTCGCCGCCCGAGGCGATGCGTGACAGGGGGCCCGGAGGGAAGCCCGGGTTCATGGTGGCCATGAAGTGGATGTGCTCGAGGCCGTGGGCCGAAGGCGCCGCCAGTGTCTCGAAATCGACCTGGAACCGCCCGCCTTCGAGGCCGAGGCTCGGCAGCAGGGCCTCGGTCGCGTGGGCGAGGCGCTTCGCGGCATCCTGGCGCCGGCGTGACAGCCTCGCCGCCGATGTTGTGCATGATTCTTGTGCATGTGCAACTTGATTGCGCAATTCGGTGGCATCGAGTTCGGCCGCTTCGAGTTCGTCCAGCTCTCGCGCCAGGGTCTCCGCCGTTTCGATCACCGCCGAGAGGGTCGGGCCGTACTTCCGCATCAGCGCCTGGAGAAGGGCCTGCCGCTCGTGCAGGCTTTCGAGCCGCGCGGGATCGTGGTCGATCGCGTCGCCGTACGAGCGCAACTCCGCGCCCGCATCGGAGACGCTGTGGTAGGCGTCTTCCAGCGCCGAGGCGGTGGGCTCCAGCGCCGGGTCGATTTCGGCGAGGCGGCGCAGGCGGGCCGCCGCGCCGGAGAGGCGGTCGGTGACGGCATCGTCGTCGTCGTGCAGGAGCGCCTGCAGCGCGTAGGTCTCGCGCATCAGCAGGTCGGCGTTCGCGAGGCGGTTGACTTCGGTCTGGATCTCGTCGTCTTCGCCGGGCCGGATCCGGGCGCCGTGGATCTCGCCGAGGCGGAAGCGAATAAAGTCGGCCCGGCTCTCCAGGTCGCGCCGGCGCTCCGCGAGCGCGTCCAGCCGCTCCTGCAGCGCGGCCTCGCGCCGAAAGTGTCCGGCGACCTCCGCCGCAAGCTCCCCGCACTCGCCGAAGGCATCCAGCACCTCGCGCTGGAATGCCGCCGACATGAGGCGCTGGTGCTCGTGCTGGCCGTGAATGTCCACCAGCAGCGCTCCGATGCACCGCAGCAGCGCCGCCGTCGCCGGAGAGCCGTTTATCCAGGCGCGGCTGCGTCCCTCGCTCCGGACCTCGCGTCTCAATACCAGGTGGTCGTCGTCGGCCTCCAGTCCCTGCTCGTCGAGCGCCGCCGCGAGGTCCGCGTCGCCCTGAATATCAAAAACACCCTCCACCGTTGCGCGCCGCTCACCGCTGCGCACGACCGCCGAGGACGCGCGGCCGCCCAGGAGAATCTCCAGCGCGTCGACCACGATGGACTTGCCGGCGCCCGTCTCGCCGGAAATGACGTTGAGCCCGGGCTCCAGGCGCAGCTGGGCGCTTCGGAGGACGGCGAAGTTGCGGATCCGCAGCTCGATCAGCATGGCGTTGGGGGGGAGACGTTCATGGGGCTCACGGCGCGCCCGTCAATTGTGGGGAGCCGGGATGGGCGCTGCCATGGCTGAATGGGCACATCTCCGGGAGACGGTGGGCAATCACCCCCCGAGCAGGGGGCCGGCGGCCCAGCTGAGCTTCTGGCGGAGGGTCGCGAAAAAGGAGTGGCCGGGGAGGCGCACCAGCCCCACGCGGAAGGTGCCCATGCGGACGACGACGCGCTCATCGTGCCCCACCGGTCCGCCGTCCTGCCCATCCACGGTGACAAAGAGGGATTCGCGGCGGTCCAGCGCGGTGACTGTGATCTCGCCGTCGCCCGGGACCACCACGGGCCGAAGCGCCAGAGTGTGGGGGAGGATCGGCGTGACCACGAAGCAGGGCAGGTTGGGCACGATGACCGGCCCTCCCGCCGACAGCGAATAGGCGGTGGACCCGGTGGGCGTGGACAGGATGACGCCGTCGCCCGAGAAGCTGCCGATCTCCTCGAGGTCGTCCTGGGGGCCCACCCACAGGTCCAGGCGCGCCACCTGCGCCGCCCCGGGCTTGTGCACGACCACGTCGTTGAGCGCGGAATAGGTCTCGCGGACTTCTCCCGCGGGGGTCAGCACCTCGGCGTGCAGGGTCTGCCGCCGCTCAAGCGTGAAGTCGCCTGCAAGGACGGCGCGCAGGCCCTCTTCCAGCCCCTCGGCGGACACCGACGTGAGGAACCCCAGGTAGCCGAGGTTGATGCCCAGCACCGGGATTTCGCGTTCGAACACGGCGCGTGCGGTGCGCAGGAGGGTCCCGTCTCCCCCCAAAGAGATGACGAGATGCACGTTTTGGGTGTGCAGGTCGACGGTATCGAGATCGGGAGCCGCCGGGGTCAGCGCCGGCTCGACCGCGACGGCGGCTCCGAATTCATGGGCGACGCTCGCGATGCTGCGGCACGCCGCGCCGACGCGTCCATTGGGTCCTCCCGCCGACGCCTTGCCCACAATTGCTATTGTCTGGAACTGCATGTCCTCACCGCTGGCGTTCGATCACGAATCGGGCGAGCTGGCGCAGCCGGGGCGCGCCCAGACCGGCGCCGTCGAGGACGTCCAGTCCCCGGGTCACCAGCGATCGGGCCCGCTCCCGGGCGCCGTCGACGCCCAGAAGCAAAACATAGGTGGACTTGGCGAAATCCGCGTCGGAGGGGTGCTTTCCGAGGACTTCCACGGAGCCTGTGGCGTCCAGGACATCGTCCATGACCTGGAAGGCCAGCCCCAGGTCCCGCCCGAAGCTTCCCACCGCTTCGAGCGCTGCGGGTGGGGCCCCCGCGGCCATGGCGCCGATCTGGAGCGAGGCGGCCAGGAGGGTGCCTGTCTTCAGGCCGTGAAGCGTGGCGAGGTCGTCCTCCGACAACGATTCTCCCTCGGCGGCGAGATCCAGCGCCTGGCCGCCGATCATTCCTCCCGCGCCGGCGGCGTCCAGGAGGGTCGCCACGATGGCCCGGGCTTCGGCCGAGGAGCGGCCCAGGTCGAGCGCGGACTCCCAGGCCCACGCGGCGGCCCACGGGATCAGGGCCGCCCCGGCCGCGGTCGCGGCCTTCACCCCGTGCGAGACGTGGACCGTTGGGCGTCCCCGTCGCATGGGCGCATCGTCCATGCACGGCAGGTCGTCGTGGATGAGCGAGTAGGCGTGGATCAATTCGATCGACGCGGACAGGTCGTACAGGGCCGTGGTGGGCGCGCGCCCGAGTTCGGTGCATGCGGTGGCCAGGAGGATCGGCCGCAGCCGCTTCCCGCCGCTCAGTACCCCGTCCTCGGCGGCCGCGCAGACATCCGGCGGCACGGCTTCGGCCAGGCCGTCCAGACACCTCCGCAATGCCCCCTCCACCTCCGTGCGATGGCATTGGAGGAACGCACCGAGGTCCTGGTCAGGCATCGTCTCCGGCATCGTCCCCGGTCCCGGACGTCTGCATGGGCCGGACCTCGTCGCCGGTCGCGCCGATCAGCTCCTCGACCCTGAGTTCGGCGTTGGCGAGCGTCTCCTGGGCGCGGCGCAGGTGCCCCACGCCCTCCTCGAAGAGGGCCAGCGCGTCGTCGAGCCCCAGCGAATCGGAGTCCAGCAGGCGGACGATCTCCTCGATGCGCTCGATGCGGCGGTCGAGTCCGGCTTCAGCTTCCATTGTAGACCCTCGTCGGTTCGGAGGTGGGAGGCGCGCTCACGGTGCAGGGCACGTTGCCGTCGACGACGCGGAGCCGGAATTCGCGGGCGGGCGGGAAGTCGCGGACCGTGCGCAGAAGGCGGCCATCGGTGTCCAGCGGGACGGCGTAGCCGCGGGCCAGCGTGGAGATGGGGGACAGGGCCTCCATGGCCGCGGCGGCTTCGGCCAGCCGCGCCCTCTCGCGTCCGATGCGGCGTTTCACGGCTTCCGCCAGGTCGAGAGCGCCCTCATCCAGCCTCAGGCCGTACGCACCCACTATGCCGCGCGCATGCCCGAAGAGGTCGTCGCGGGCGCGATCAAGACGCCAGCGGCGCGAACGCGCCTGCCCTGCCAGCGCCCGGCCCAGCCTGTGCCCGAGCCCGGCCAGGCGGTCGGCCAGCGCGTCGCCATCGGGCGCGACGGCCTCGGCGGCGGCTGACGGTGTCGCCGCCCGCCTGTCCGCCACCAGGTCGCAGATCGTCACGTCGGTTTCGTGCCCCACCCCCGACACCACCGGCACGGGACACGCGGCCACCGCCCGCGCCACCGGCTCCTCGTTGAAGCCCCACAGATCCTCGATCGAGCCGCCGCCACGCGCCACGATCACCACATCCACGTCGCGCGCGGCCACGATGTCGATCGCGTCGGCGATTCCCTTTCCGCTCCCCGGTCCCTGCACGCCGGTTCCGCGCACCAGGAGGCGCATCCACGGCGCGCGCCGTGCCGTTACCGCGATGATGTCCCGCAGCGCCGCGCTCGTCGGCGACGTCACCACCCCCACCGTGCGCGGAAAGGCCGGCAGCGGGCGCTTCCGCGCCCGATCGGTGACGCCCTCGGCGTCGAGCTGTTTGCGCAGACGCTCGAAGGCGAGCTTCCACATCCCGTCCGCGTCCTCGGCCTCGAGCTTGCCTACGACGAACTGGTAGCTCCCCCTGGCTTCGTAGAGCGTGAGCCCTCCGAAAACCCGCAGGGTCATGCCCTCCTCCGGATCCGTGGGCAGGGTCGCCGCCTCGCGCCGGAACATGACGCAGCGGATCTGCGCCGCCCTGTCCTTCAGCGTGAAGTAGCAGTGACCCGAGCGGTGGCGATTGAAGTTGGCGACCTCGCCCGTCACCCACAGCTGCGGAAGGGTGTCCTCCAGCAGGAGCCGGACGGCCTTGTTGACCTGACTGACCGTCCAAACCCGGGGAGCGGGCGGCGGACGCGGCGGGTCCGCGAAGAGGTCGAGATTGCGTTCCTCCGTCAACCGCCCGCCTTCCGCAGTCTGATCGCCGCCTCGACCGTGTTGGCCAGGAGCATGGCGATGGTCATCGGTCCCACCCCGCCCGGCACCGGCGTGATCGCCGAGGCCACCTCGCTCACCCCCTCGAAATCGACATCGCCCACGACGCGGTAGCCCCGGGGGCGGGTCGGGTCGTCGACGCGGTTGGTGCCCACGTCGATCACGGTGACGCCCGGCTTTACCATGTCCCGGGTGACCGTGTTGGGCCATCCCACCGCGGCGATCAGGATGTCCGCGGTGCGCGTTACCGCGCCCAGGTCGGCGGTGCGGCTGTGGGCGACGGTCACCGTGGCGTTCCCCCCCGGTGCCTTGCGCAGCAGCAGGAGCGCCATCGGCTTGCCCACGATGTTGGAGCGGCCCACCACGACCGCGTGCTTGCCGGAGGGATCGACGCCGCTCCTGAGCAGCATTTCGATTACGCCGCGCGGCGTGCACGGAGCCAGGACGTCGGGGTCGCCGGTGGCGAGCCGCCCGACGTTCACCGGGTGGAAGCCGTCGACGTCCTTGTCGGGGTTGATCGCCAGGAGGACCTTGGCGTCGTCGATCTGTCGCGGCAGCGGAAGCTGCACGAGGATGCCGTGGATTGCCGGGTCGTTGTTCAACTCGTCGATCAGCGACAGCAACTCTTCCTCGCTCGTCGATGACGGCAGGGTTACCTGCCGCGAGTGGATGCCGGCTTCCGCCGCAGCCTTGCCCTTCATCCCGACGTAGAGCCGGCTGGCCGGGTCTTCGCCGACCAGCACGGTCGCCAGGCCGGGCACCAGGCCATCTTCCTTGAGCCCGGCGACCTGCGCGTTCAGTTCATCCCGAATCTCGCGGGCGATATCCTTCCCTGAAATGATCTTTGCGGACATGCGTTTCCTGTTTGGGTTTCGATGGGTTCAGAGGGTGGACCGCAGCACGACTAGCGCGCGAAGTCGACGGCCCGGGTCTCGCGGATTACGACCACCTTGATCTGTCCGGGGTACTGGAGTTCGCTCTCGATCTTGCGGGCCACCGCTTCGGAGATGCGGGCCATGCCATCGTCGGAGACCCGCCCCGGCTCGACCATGACGCGCAGTTCCCGGCCGGCCTGAATCGCGAAGCAGCGCTCGACCCCGGGGTGTTCGGTGGCGATCTCCTCGAGCTTCTCGAGGCGTTTGACGTAGCCCTCGAACATCTCCCTGCGCGCACCCGGGCGCGACCCGCTGATCGCGTCGGCGGCGGTGACGAGCCACGCCTCCGGATAGCGGTGCGGCTCCTCGTCGTGGTGGGCCCTGATCGAATTCAGGATCAGATCCGGCTCCTTGTGCCGCTTGCACAACCGGTATCCCAGCTCCACATGCGTCAGCTCCTGCTCGTGGGTCAGTCCCTTGCCTACGTCGTGCAGCAGCCCTGCCCGCCGGGTCATCTGCACGTCGAGACCCATCTCGGCAGCCATGTTCCCCGCCAGCAGCGCGACCTCGCGCGCGTGCGCCAGCTGGTTCTGGCCGTACGAGGTGCGGAACTTCAGCCGCCCGAGCACCTTGACGATCTCCGGGTGGACGTTGTGGATCCCGAGCCCGTACAAAGCCTCTTCAGCCGCTTCGCGCATCTCTTTTTCGACGTCCTGCTCGCTCTTCGCCACCACCTCCTCGATGCGCCCCGGATGAATCCGACCGTCTTCGATGAGCCTCGCCAGCGACAGCCGGGCGACCTCGCGGCGAACCGGGTTGTAGCCCGAGAGGACCACCGCCTCCGGCGTATCGTCGATGATCACGTCGATCCCGGTGGCCTGCTCGAAGGCGCGGATATTGCGCCCCTCGCGCCCGATGATCCGGCCCTTCATCTCGTCGGAGGGAAGCTGGACGACCGAAACGGTCAGCTGGGCGGTCTCGTCGGCCGCCATCCGCTGGATCGCCATCGCAACCACGCGCTTGCCCTCCCGGTCGGCCGTGCGCTGCGCCTCCTCCTTGACCTCGCGAAGGGTGTTGGCGGCGTTGGCCCGCGCCTCGTCGATCAGGTCGGAGGTGAGCTGGGCCTTCGCTTCGTCGGCGGTGATCCCGGATATCGCTTCGAGGCGGGAGCGGGCATCGGCGAGGGCGCGCACCACGTCGGCGCGCCGCTCGGTGACCTCGCGCTTTTCGGCCTTCAGTCCCCGGGACCGTTCCTCGAGGGCACTCCCCCGCTCGTCGAGCGCGTCCTGTCTGCGGTCGAGCTGGTCGGACTTGCGGTCCGCGGCCTCGGCCCGCTTCTCAAGACGGCGTTCGCCCCGCTCGATCTCTTCGCGGCGGTGGCTCTCTTCCTGCTCCCAGGATTCCCTGAGGCGGAATCTCGTCTCTTTCGCCTGCAATTCGGCGGCGCGGCGCAGGCTGGCAGCCTCTTCTTCTGCCCGCTTGCGGATGCGTGACGCTTCGTCTCGCCCAGCTTCCGTTTCCTTGCGCTGTCGCGCACGCTCCCGGCCTCTGCCCAGGAGGTATGCCACGACCGCGGCAACTGCCGCACCGACCGCCAGGGACAAACCCAGCGGATCCATGTATTCTCCCCAAGACCGAACAATGTCCGGCCGAATAATTCGACTCGGGAACCAGGCCGCAAATTCCGAATCCCGGCTCCCCTATACGGCTTTTACGATAGGTGGCGGCTCAGCGGGTGCGCAACCCAAACCGCGGGCCCGGAGCTACCTGATCTCGGGTCCGCCGGTGCGATTGTCGGGCACGAAGCGCTCGCGCGCCGGCATCTCGACCGCCGCGAGCGATTCCGCGTCGAGGACGGCGTCCTCGGGCAGGAGGCCGTTCAGGTGCAGCACATAGGCGGTGATCGCGTACACATCGTCGTCGGAGAGCGACCCGGGCGTCGCCTGGGGCATCGCCCGGCGGGTGTAGTCGAAGAAGGTCGTCGCGTAGGGCCAGTAGGCGCCGAATACGCGCCCCGGGGGCCACGGGTCCCAGTCGCCCGCGGCGACCAGGCGGTCGTTCGGGCCCTCGGTGCCGGTGGGTCCGTGGCACTGCATGCAGGCCAGTTCGTAGACTTGACGGCCGTCGGCGACGGAGCCGCTGCCGGGCGGGAGGCCTTCGCCATCGGGTTTGACGTCGATGTCCCAGAGTGCGATGCGTGCCTCGGACGCGGCGGTGCCGAAGCCGAAGTGCTCGGGCGCCCCGGCGGCCAGCGAGGCCGCGCCGCCTCCGCCCGCGTTCGACCCGTCCGCCTGGGCACCGGGGCCCGCGCCGTCCGGAGCGCAGCCGGCGAGGGCGCCGACCAGGATCCACATCGAGCAGCGGCTTGCGCCGTCCCGAGTGGCGCGCCTCACAGCAGGTCTCCCAGCCCGAACGTGACCGCGCCGTCCGAGGCGATCTTCCAGGCGCGCTGGTGGTTGTGGTGATAGGCCGTCCCCTCGCCCCGGGCGTCCCAAAGCTGCTGCACGGTGGGCTGCACGTAGCCGGTCTCGTCGGTGGCGCGGCTCAGAATGACCGTCTCGCGCCCATCCCAGTTCCACAGGTGCCGGAAACGCACCGTCGACTTGGAGAGGATCGGCGGCTGCAAGGCGGCGTCCGCCCACGAGCGGCCGCCGTCGGTGCTGACTTCGACCCGCGTGATGCGTCCCCTGCCCGTCCACGCCAGCCCCTCGATCTCCCACCAGCCGCCATCGGGCAGCACGTACGGATACGAAGGGAAGGTGATGATCGACTTGGCGTCCATGACGAAGCTGAACTGGCGCGCCGTGCCGTCCTTGAGGGGGTCGGTGTAGCGCGAGGTCTCGTCGCGGGTCATGGTCGGGCGGTCGGTGACCTCGATCCGCCTCAGCCACTTCACCTGCGCGTTGCCCTCCCAGCCGGGGAGCAGCAGCCGCACCGGGTAGCCCTGTTCGGGACGAATCGCCTCGCCGTTCTGGCCGTACGCCAGCATCGAGTCGTCCATCGCCTTGTCGAGGGGAACGCTGCGCCCCATGACCGCGGCGTCGCCCCCCTCTGCAAGGATCCAGCTTGCCCCGGGGCGAACCCCGACCTCGCGCAGGACGGTCGACAGCATCACGCCCGTCCACTCGCTGGTGCTGAGCAGCCCATCGAGCTGCTGCGGAGAGATGTTCGTCGGCATCCGGTTGCGGTTGTAGGCCCCGCCCCCGTTCCCGGAGCACTCGATGAAGCAGATGCGGGACGCCTGGGGATATCGCCGCAGATCGGCCATGCGGAAGACCATCGGGCGCTCCACCATGCCATGCACGAGCAGTTCGTGGTCCTCGGCGGCGATCTCGGGGATGCCCGCGTGGTGCCGCTCGAAGTGCAGATCGGAGGGCGTGATCGTCCCCTGCAGATCCTGCAGAGGCGTGCGGGAGGAACTCGACAGCGCAAGCGTGCGCACCAGGCGGCGCGGCTCTTCGCCCGTCGCCCGGCGTCCGACCTCCGAGACGAAGCGGCCCGGGACCTTCGTGGGATCGACCTGCGGCGCCGCAACCTCCTGCGCCCCGGCCTTGATCGCGTCGAAGCGGGTCATGACCAGGCCCGTGGCGGCCGTCCCAGAGGCCGCGGCGAGCCACGCCCGGCGTGAGTACTTCGTTCGTCGTCCGGCTGGCATGTCGTCGATCCTCCTGTTCGGGTTAATCCTGGTCCCCCAGCTCCGCCTCGATGCGCGCGGTCAGCCCCTTCAGCCGATCGCCGATCCGGGAACGCTCCCGGAGCAGCTCGTCGGAGAGGGCCAGCGCCGCCATGATGGCCGCGTTCTTGGTGCTGACGCCACCCTTTTCCGAAACCGTCTTCATGCGCTCATCGACCAATGCGGCGCACCGACGTGTGTATTCCTCGTCGGCGTCCGCGCGCAGCGTGTACTCTTCCCCTGCGATCTCCACGCGTATTGCGGTGCGCGGTCCGATCTCGCTCATCGCCTGTCCTCCAGAAAGCGGATGCTCGCGAGGATCTGGTCGATGCGCTCGCGGCCGCGTTCGACGCGGCGCCGAAGTTCGGCGTTCTCGGCCTCAACCTCGTCCACACGGCGCGACAGCGCACCCGGATCCTGGCTGCCGTCCACGAACTGCCGGAGGAGCGCGTCGCTGCGGTCGGCCCGCGCCTGCGCGTCCGCCGCCAGCTGCCGCGCCTCCCTCGTCTCCGCGATCAGGCGACGCACCGCCGCCTCGAGCGCATCGATCCCGGAAATCTCTACGGCAGACTCCTCAGCTCCTCGGTTCGACACCCGTTGCCTCCCTGACCTTCCTGAGCACCCGCCGGTATGCCCGATCGACCTCCTTGTCCGTCAGGGTCCGGCCCCGAGCCCGAAAGCGCAAGCGGATGGCCACCGAGCGCGTGCCCGGCGGCAGGTCGTCACCCATATAAAGGTCAAACAGCTCGGCTTCTTCCAGCAGACGGCCGCCACCCGCCCGGGCCGCTTTCAGCACCTCTCCCGCCGCCACTCCCTCGCCTGCCAGAAACGCCACGTCGCGCTGCGAAGCGGGCTGATCGGGCAGCTCGCGCGCGGTTACCGCCGGCTTCGCGACCGGCGCCGCCGGCAGTTCGATCTCGGCCCCCACGACCGTCCCCGCCCAGGGCGGCAGATCCATCGTCTCGGCGCGGATCTCGCCTCCGCGCCCGACAACCGCGCCGGATGCATCCACCAGTTCGAAGGAGCGTCCCGGCACGAACACTCCGCCTGCGAGCCTGGGCGCGTCCGTCGGCGTCGCGGCGGCGCCGTCCGGCCCCGCGTCGCCAGCCCCTCTCCGCACAGGCACCACCGACCCACCGGCCCATGCCTCCCGGGCGATCAACTCCATGACGCGCGCGATGTCGTACACATCGAAGCGCTGGTCGGAGCCGCCCCACTGCATCGGCTCGCGTCGCCCATGCAGAACGACGGCGACCCGCGCCGACTCGGACGGAACGGCATCCGGGCCCGGCGCGAAGGCCGTCCCGAGCTCGAAGAGCCGCACGTCGCGGACGCCCCGCGACATGTTGCGCTCCAGGTGGGTGAGCAGCCCGGGAAGACGGTCGCGGCGCAGGTGGCTCTCGTCGGCGGACATCGGGTTGAGGAGCGCGACGTCGCCGTGCCGGGCGGGGCCGAGGGCGGGAGTCTGCGCCTCGCTGATGCCGTCGGCGGCAAGCCGGGCGCGCAGCCGGTCCTCGAGCTGGAAGAGGGGGTCGTCGGGGACGGTCCCGGGCCGGTAGGGCGAGAGCGTCGACGGGAAGACGTCGTAGCCGTGCGTGCGCGCGACCTCCTCGATGAGGTCGACCTCGCGCAGGGTGTCGTAGCTCCGGTGCCCCGGAACCACGAAGTCGATGGAGTCGTCGCCCCGGTCCGCCGCCGTGTAGCCGAGGGGCGTGAGCAGCGCGATGATCTCTTCCGGCGTGAAGTCGACGCCGAGCAGGTGCTTCACCCGAGAGGGGCGCAGCGCCACCACGGGCGCTTCCCACGGCGCCGGACAGGCGTCGATGACCTCGCCGTCGAGCGACCCGCCGGCCGTGGCCACAATCAGCTCCGCGGCCCGGAGCACCGCGGTCTCCATCGTGGTCGGATCGACCCCCCGCTCGAAGCGGTAGCTGGCGTCGGTCGACATCCCCAGCGCGCGCCGGGTCGCGCGCACCTGTTTGGGCTCGAAGAGGGCGCATTCGAGGAGGATATCCGCCGTCGCGCCCGACACCTCCGAGTCCCTGCCCCCCATGACGCCCGCGATCGCGACCGGCTCGCGGGCATCGCGGATCATCAGCATCTCGGGCGTGATGGCCCGCGCCTCGCCGTCGAGCGTGACCAGCGATTCACCGGGCCGGGCGCGCCCTACCACAATGGTCCTGTCCGCCAGCCGGTCCAGGTCGAAGGCGTGCAGCGGCTGCCCCAGCTCCAGCATCACGTAGTTGGTCGCGTCGACGACGTTGTTGATCGGACGCGCCCCCGCCGCCCGCAGCCGGTCCGCCAGCCACCGGGGCGACGGACCCACGGTAACGCCGCGGATCACCGCACCCAGGTAGCGCGGGCACAGGTCGGGGTCCTCGATGCAGATGCGGACACCCGCCGAGTCGCACTCGGAACCGCCGCGAGCAAAGGAAGCGCCCGCCACGCCGACCGTACCACGGGACCCACCGGCCCCGTTCCCGCCCGCCCCCGGAAACGCGGGCAGAGCAATCCCCCCCTGCCCCTCCGGATGCAACTCGCGCGCGATCCCCACGTGCGACAGCAGATCGCCGCGATTGGGCGTCACCTCGACATCGAGCCGGAAGTCGTCCAGCCCCGTCGCCTTGGCAAAGGGAGCGCCGGGGTCGAATTCCCCCTCCAGGAGCAGAATCCCCGCGTGGTCGTCCCCGAGCTCCAGTTCCCGCTCGGAACAGAGCATTCCCTGGCTGAATTCACCGCGGATCTTTCGCTTGCCGATCTTGAAGCCGCCGGGAAGGACCGCTCCCACGGGCGCGAAGGGATAGTATGAACCAGAGCGAACATCCGGGGCGCCGCAGACAACCGGCACCTCGCCGTCGGGGCCCATCACCCGGCAGAGGGTGAGACGGTCGGCATTCGGATGCGGCCTCGCCTCGAGCACCTGGCCGATCACGATGTCCTGCAACCCTTCGGAGAGATCGTCGACCTCCTCCACCGGTGCGCCGCGCAGCGCCAGCCGCGCCATCGCCTCGTCGGCCGTCAGACCGATTCCGGGCGCCACATCGCACACCCAGCGGTACGACACCTTCATCGCACGCCCCTCACGCGAACTGCTCCAGGAAGCGCATGTCGTTCTCGTAGAAGAGCCGCAGGTCGCGTACTCCGTGCCGCAGCAGGGCCACGCGGGCCGGTCCCATCCCGAAGGCCCATCCCGTGTAGCGCTCCGAGTCGTAGCCCACGTTGTCGAGCACCGCGGGATCGACCATCCCCGCGCCCATGATCTCGATCCAGTCGGTCTCCTCCTCGGTCCCGTCATCGCGCACGATGATCCGCTTCACGTCCACCTCCGCCGACGGCTCCGTGAACGGGAAGAACGACGGCCGGAAGCGCACCTGGGTTCCCGGCCCCCAGAAGCGGCGCGCGAATTCGGCGAGGGTCGCCTTGAAATCCACGAAGGTGACGCCCTCGTCCACCACCAGTCCCTCGATCTGCGCGAATGCGGGGGTGTGGGTCGCATCGTAGGTGTCCCTGCGATAGACCATCCCCGGCGCGATGATCCGGATGGGCGGCGGGTACTTCTCCATCGTGCGGATCTGTACGGGCGAGGTGTGGCTTCTCAGCAGCAGCCCCGGCGCCAGGTACAGCGTGTCCTGCTCATCGGCGGCGGGGTGGTCGAGAGGCGTGTTCAGCGCGACGAAGTTGTACCACTCGGTGTCGACCTCCGGACCCCGCGCCCGGGAGAAGCCCAGGCTCCGGAAGATCGTCCAGATGTCGTCGACCACCTGGCTGACCGGGTGGATCGTTCCGCGCCACTTCCTGCGCGCGGGCAGAGTGAGGTCGAGATCCCGCTCGCGGCGCGGCTCCACCACGGCGAGTTCGGCCAGGCGCCCCTTGAGCGCGTCGCCCAGCGACCGTTTCGCGCGATTGGCCGCCGCCCCCGCCTGCGGCCGCTCCTGGGCGCTGAGCTTCCCCAGACCCCGCAGCAGCCTCGAAAGGCGCCCTTCCCGGCGACCCAGGTAGCGGACGCGGATCCGCTCAAGATCCGCCGCATCCCGCGCTTCGCGGATTGCGGCAAGCGCGTCCCTATGAAGCTTCCGGAGTTCGTCGATCAAGGTCGGTTCGCGGTTGCCCGCCAGCCCTTTGGGCCAGCGGCCCGTGGAGGAACCCTGCGTGGCACCTTCAGTTGCTGAGGGCCGATTTCGCCTGTTCGGCCAGCGACGCGAAGGCGTCCGGGCTCCTGATCGCCAGATCCGCCAGCGCCTTGCGGTCGAGCTCGACCCCCGCGCGCTGGAGTCCGTTCATGAACCTCGAATAGGACAGATCGTTCTGGCGGGCGGCAGCGTTAATCCTGGTGATCCAGAGCCGGCGGAAGTTCCGCTTCTTCTTCTTGCGGTCCCGGTAGGCGTGCTCCCAACCCTTTTCCACCGCATCCTTGGCGGTGCGGTACAGGTTCTTCCGTCCTCCGAAATATCCCTTCGCCGTCCTCAGGATCTTCTTCTTGCGCTTGTTGCGCGCAACCGAATGTGTAGAACGCGGCATTTTATATGGTCTCCCTGGCGTGTCCTGGTGCTATGTGCCCGGCAACATCCGGCGCACGCGCTTCACGTCGGCGTCGGCGGTCAACGTGCCCGTACGGAGCCGCCGCTTCCGTTTCCGGTTCTTCTTGGTGAGGATGTGGGACTTGTAGGCCCGCCTCCGCGTGAGCTTTCCCGATCCTGTCTTCCGGAAGCGCTTCGCCGCGCCCCGGTTGGATTTCATCTTGGGCATCTTGATCTCCCGAGTGCTTCAGCTAGTTCTTGATCGGACTGAGAATCATGGTCATCTGATTCCTCTCGAAGTTGGGGTACTGCTCGACCTTGGCTTCGCTGTCCAGGTCCTTTGTGGCGCGCAGGAGGACTTCCCGTCCGAGTTCGGGGTGCGTCACCTGACGTCCTCTGAACATCATGGTGAGTTTGACCTTGTTCCCCTCTGCCAGGAATCGCCGCGCGTGCCGGAGTTTGAACTCGTAGTCGTGCTCCTCGATTCCAGGGCGGAACTTCACTTCCTTCAGCTGGACGGTGTGCTGCTTCCTGCGCGCTTCCCGCGCTGCGCGGGCCGCCTTGTACTTGTACTTCCCATAGTCCATGAGCCGGACGACGGGCGGTCTCGAATCGGGTGCCACTTCCACCAGGTCGAGGCCCCGCTGGGCGGCCCGGGCACGTGCTTCGTCCAATGACACGATTCCGATCTGCCCGCCCTTCTCGTCGATCAGACGAATCGGGCTGATACGGATCTGTTCGTTCACCCGGACGCGTTTTTCTGCGATCTTGGTACTCTCCTTTTCGGTTCGTTGGCTCCGCTCGCCGCCCCCTCGCTTCCGGCTACAAGAAAGCCCGGAAAATCCGGGCCGTTCGACCGGCCGGAAGGGACGTTGCCCCCCGCCGACCTTTGGAACCCGGAAGCTTTGCAGCTACGAAGGTGAGAGGCGGTCAGTCCTCTGCTTCCTGTTTGTTTTCCAGCGTGTCTGTGCAGCAGCACAGATTTGAATCATCGCGAACCGGGCCGGCAAATGTCAAGTCAGGGCGCGGCTTGTGATCTCTTTCACAAGGCGTTGCCCGAACTCGCTCCGGTCCATCGTCACCTGCTTTTTCCTTGCGCCCCGCTTACGCACGGACACGGTCCCGGCTTCCGCTTCGCGTTCCCCGACGATTCCCATATAGGGCACCTTCATGGTTTCCGCCGCGCGGATCCGGTATCCCAGCGTGTCCCGCTCGTCCACCTCGACGCGCAGCCCGCTCTCATCGAGTTGGGCCGCCAGCTCGCGGGCCGAGTCCGTCCACTGCTCCGAGACCGGGAGGATGCGGACCTGCTCGGGGGCCAGCCAGAGAGGAAACGCGCCCCCGTAGTGCTCGATCAGGCCGCCGATGAAGCGCTCCATCGATCCCAGCAGGGTGCGGTGGATGACGACCGCCTGGTGGCGCTGGTTGTCGGAGCCCACGTACTCCAGCCCGAAACGCTCGGGCATGAGGAAGTCCAGCTGGAAGGTGCCGCCCTGCCACTCCCGCCCCAGGGCGTCGGTGACCAGGATGTCGACCTTCGGCCCATAGAACGCGCCGCCGCCCTCGTCCAGCTCGAAGTCGAGCCCGCGGTCGCGCAGGACGCCGGCCAGGCGGTCGGAGGCGGCATCGTAGACCGCCGGGTCGCCGATCGCCTTTTCGGGACGGGTGGAAAGCGCCGTCCGGTACTCGTAGCCGAAGACCTTGAGCAGGTAGTCGCCCAGGTCGAGCAGGCGGCCGTACTCCTCCTCGATCTGGTCCTCGCGGATGAAGATGTGGGCGTCGTCCTGGGTGAACGAACGGACGCGCAGCATGCCGTGCAGCGCGCCGGAGCGCTCGTAGCGGTAGCAGGTCCCGAGCTCGGCGAAGCGAAGCGGTAGATCGCGGTACGAGCGGATCCCGGACCGGTAGATCATGAAGTGGTGGGG
>LXNI01001213.1_pt1 | contig 23807 bp, 17 predicted proteins | sample 809091 | NCBI WGS metagenome assembly LXNI01 (sample SAMN04870527, study PRJNA318959) | sponge metagenome | biome: 01000161; feature: marine sponge reef; material: water | host: Sarcotragus foetidus | place: Greece: Milos, Mediterranean Sea | collected 2013-05-29 | depth 5-7 m | reverse complement strand
TTCCGACTGCCATGATTGACCATGGGTGGCGTGCTCCTTTCTTGGTTGAAATCGGCCCGCTTACCGGGCCGGAGAGCCGCCACCCTACTCCCCAACTTCAACAACCGGCGGGACATCCCCTCCCACCCCATCGCTGACTACGCTGGAACCGTCTGGGCGTTGTTGGCGTCGAAGACGGTCGCGGACACCGTCGCCACGATCGCCGGCCGATTCGAGGGCCTGAGCCAGGACTTTGGGCGTGGCGCGACGGACATCTTCTACCGAGATCCGCCGTTCTTCTATCTGAAGGCTGTTGCCGAGCGATTCGGGGACGACTTCAGGGGCTTTCTCGATACGTTGGCTCGGGCCAGTGCATCGGCGAACAAGCAGAAGGGGGAGAAAAGGGCGGCAGACGCGGGCGAGGAGCGCGTCTACCGGAAGATCGAACTTGCCACGGCGTTGCGCGCCAAGGGAAAGGAATTTCACACGGTGGCGATCCTCAACGCTAATGCCGGAGTCTGGCCCTCCACGAAAGCTGAGACCGATGCCGAACTGGAAGCGGAGCGCCGGCTGTTTTATGTCGCCATGACTCGTGCCCAGAAGAAGCTTGTCGTCTCCTGGTGCCGCGTTGATTCGGAGGGCAAACCAGCGGCTCGGTCCCCGTACATAGGTGAGGCGGGCTTGGTGGGTGAGCGCCCGAACCAGGGGCATGCCGGTGCGCTCCCACTGTCTGAGTCCAGCAGCCGGGTACCGAACGAGCGCGGCGAACGGCCAAACGGTGGTGGTGCGAGCGTGAGAAGCCTGCCCGAGCGGCCGGCTCGTGATCAGCCGGCGTCTGATGGAGTTCGTACCAGGACGAGGGTTCTGAAGAAGCCGCCACTGGTGCTGCGCCCGGGCGAACCGGCTGTCATTGACGCTCCCGATCTGGCGAAAGTCGTCGGGTTGGGCGAATCTGGGAACAGGGAGTTCAAGTCTACGCTCAGGTGCAACCTCCATACCGGGAAGTCGGACAAGAAGATGGAGCTTGCGGTCCTGAAGACCTTGGCCGCGTTCTTGAATACCGACGGTGGGACGCTGATCATAGGTGTTGACGATGATGGGGGCGCGCTCGGTCTGGACGCGGACGGTTTCCCCAGCGAGGACAAGATGGGCCAGCACCTCGTGAACATCGTCAAGGCGAGAATGCGCGCAAGCGCGATGACGAACGTGAAGCTGTACTTCGATTCTTACGACGGGAACCGCGTTCTCGTTGCAAGTTGCAGACGATCCAGGAATCCTGTGTGGGTGAAGGACGGCAAGAAGGAGATGTTCTTCATTCGCACAGGAGCCACGACGACGGAGTTGAAGCCTAGCGAGACCCAGGACTACGTTGCCTCCCGTCGCCGTTTCTTGTCGCAGAGACGGTGATGAGTTGGTCATCGGGGATGGCAACCTGTGGACTTGATGCGACTTGGCTCGGTAGAGAGGCGGCGTCGGTGGTTGAGGGGCTGCCGGAGCGAGGCCGACGAGCGGACTTGAGGAGATGAGCGGTTCGCGGTTGAACGGTCAGCCGCTGAAGTTGAAGGACGGCACGTGGGGCGCTTGGGGCGATGGCGACCATCAGAGGGACGACCTGCCGGGGAGGGAGGTCGAGATCAGAACCCGGAGCGGAAAGTCGTGGACTCAGAAGGTGGAGCGCGCACTGTGGGGCGGGACCAGTAGCCGCGGCGACAAGGGAGCGATCGTTTAGCCTTGTGGCCGGGTCCCGGGCTGCGGCCGAACGGGTCGAGAAGACGGCCCGGATCGTAGACCGAGTGGAGGGGCCGTGGCGGGACGAGTACTGACGAGGAACCGTTGCCGAGTCCTGCTACGGCGTTCGGGTTGCCCATGAAGCCGGCGCCTGGGTGTCTTCGGCGGTGCTACGCTTCCGGCCGGTGGTGACATGACGACCGACAGTCGCAGGACGCTCAGGGCCCTGGCGGCCGATCCGGCGCAGGCCGGCGGGTCATCGCTGCCCGCGGACGCTCTCCTCAAGGGAGGGGAGTTCTGGGGTTTGCCCCTGGACGAAGAGAGCGTACCCGTGACGAGAGCCCATCTCCTGCGTTGTCAGCATGCGCGTGAGGCGCTGGAACGCTGGCTTGAACTGCGGTGTCTTGAGGGCTACGTGGGCAGCGACGAGAGCCTGTACTGGGATCGCTCCAACGTGCGGCGGGTCCTGTCGCCGGACGTGTTCGTCGCGATCGGTGCGGCGAATCGCTGGCGCCGGAACTACCGAATCTGGGCCGAAGGGCCGACGCCACAGGTCGTGCTGGAGTTCCTCTCGCCATCGACGCGGCGGCGCGACCTCGGTGAGAAGAAGGCGATCTACGAAGAAATCGGGATTCCGGAGTACTTCATTCACGAGGGGGAAGACCCCGTGGATACGGACGGCACACGGCGTCGGGGTCCGCGGATCGATCCACCGCTTCAGGGGTTTCGTCTGCGGAGGCGTGGCGGAGGCCGACCCCGCTACGAGCCGATTCCGGCGCAGCGCGGCGTCTCCTACCCGGCGCCCGACGTGGCCCTGGGCTATCCCAGCGAGAGCCTTGGCCTGGATGTCGTCTTTTCTGCCGACCGCGACGAGGTGCGCTTCTTCGATGTCGCGTCGCAGGCTTTCGTTCTGACCCACGCGGAGGCCGCGGAGGCCCACGCGGAGGCTGCGGAGGCCCGCGCGGCCGCGGCGGAAGCCCGGGTCGCCGAGTTGGAGCGCCTGCTGGCGCGGTCCGACAACTGATCTCTCCTCGCTTGCCGAACCGGTCCCTCCGTTGAGCTTCCTTCGTCGACCGGCTGGTAGTCCGTGGCGAAGCTCCGCGTCCCACGGGCCACGGCGGGCGCTGCGGCCGACCACGCGCCACGGTGGAGCGGCGTGAGACAGTCGCCCGGCAACGCCAGACGCGGTGAACCCCGAGTCGCGATCGGGCGGCGGGACTTCTTCAAGGTCTACGCCGCGGCCGGTGTCGCGGTGCTTCAGGGCTGCCGGCGGCGGGACGAGGATCTGATCGAGTCGCCGGTGCGGCGGAGTACGGCGCTGCCGGGGGCTTCGGTCTGGCGACGGTCGATCTGCGGGCAGTGCGGCGCCGGCTGCGAGATCGAGGTGAGGACGGTCGACCGGTTGGCGAAGAAGATCGAGGGACTGCCGGACGGCTTCATCAACCAGGGCGGTGTCTGCGCGCTCGGGCACTCGGCGTTGCAGGAGCTGTATCACCCGGATCGCGTGACGGAACCGATGCGCCGGGCGGCTTCGGGTGAACTGGAGCCCGTGTCCTGGGAGGAGGCGCTGGAAGTCGCGGCGACCGCGATGGCGGCGGCGCCCGGGATGACTACGGTGGTCTCGGGCGCGCCGTCGGGGCCGCTTCCGGGCCTCTGGCGGCGGTTCGCTGCCGCGATCGGGGCGCCGGCGCCGGTCCACTGGCAGTCGGCCGACATGGTGGTCGAGCGGGAGGCCGCTGGGCTCGCCTTCGGTGAGGCGACCCGCCCGGCCTATGACTTGGCGGGAGCCGACTACGTGGTCAACATGGGCGCGCCCTTCCTGGACGGCTGGCGCAGCCCCGTCCATTTCGGCGCCGCCTGGGTCGAACTGACCGCCGACCGGCGCGGCAAGCTGGTCCAGGTCGAGGCGCGGCACTCGCTGACCGCGGCGAACGCGGACGACTGGTTGCCGGTGATGCCCGGCAGTGAAGGCGTGTTCGCGCGCGGGCTGGCCGGGCTGCTGACCGCCTCGGGGACCGTCGCGGACGATGCGCGAGCGGCCTACGAGGAGCTCTATCCCGAAGCGCCGCCCGATCTGGCCGCGACCGCCGAACGTTGCGGCATCGACGCCGACCGGATCGAGCGCCTCGCCGCCGAACTCTCCCGCGCCCGCCGGCCGTTGGTCATCGTCGGAGGATCGGCGCTCGAGGGCGGGGACGGCCTCGCGTCGGGCGCGGCATCCCTGGCGCTCAACGTGCTGCTGGGCGCGGTGGGGCGCGAGGGCGGTGTCTTCGCCGGCGTGGACTTCGGCTTCGAGGACCGGCTGGCCGGCGAGGCCGATGCGGCCGCGCCACCGGCGGCGCTGGCGGAACGACTGGCCGAGGCCGGTGAGTCGGGAGTCCTCGTCGTCTCGGAGGCCGATCCGCTGCACGCGATGCCGGGGTTCGAGGCTGCCATAGGTCGCGCGGGCACGGTGATCGCGCTTTCCGCCTTCTTCGACGACACGACGCTTCGCGCCGACCTGGTGCTGCCGATTCAGACCGACCTGGAACGCTTCCAGGCCATCGAGCCTGATCCGGTTCGCGGGATTCCGGCTCTCCTGATCGCGTCGCCCACCGTGGCGCCGAGAGGCGAGGCGCGCCATCCGGGCGATGTGGCTCTGGCCCTCGCGGCGGCCTCCGGCACGGAGCTTCCCTGGCCGGGCTTCCAGGAGGCCGTTGAGGCCGCGCTCAGCGATGCCTTCACCGCGACGAAGGCGGACGCCGAGGGGAACGATGCGTTGCCGGAAGCCCTGATCGCGGGCGCTCTGAACGCGCGCCAGTTCGTGCGCCGGACGACGGATGCCGGCGGCCTGGTCGGTACGGAGGAGATGCAGCGCGCGCCTTCCCGGATGCCAGCCGGAACCCGGGTGGCGGAGCCGGTGGAGGGCGCCTCGCACGACGCCCGGGGCGAGGTCGTCGATCCGGCCGCCCTGCCGGCGTCGGCAGCTCCCGCGGGGGTGGAGTCCTTCACGCTGATTCCGTTCGAGTCGCTGAAGCTCGGCGACGGCCGCGGCGCGAACCGTCCCTGGCTGCAGGAGTTGCCCGACCCGCTGTCGACCGTCATGTGGGGATCCTGGGCCGAGATGGCGACGGCCGACGCGGACCGCCTGGGCATCGACACCGGCGACATCGTGCGTCTGACCGGAACCCTTGCCGAGATCGATCTGCCCGCGATCGTCCTGCCGACCGTGCGTCCGGGGTGCGTGGGCGTGCCGTTGGGCGGCGGCCACGAGGATTACGGCCGCTACGCGCGGGGCCGGGGCGCCAACGTGAACGCCCTGATGAGCCCGGACAGCGTGGTGACCGGCGCCGGAGCGTTCGCGCGTGGCGGCCTGCGGGTGCGCGTAGAGCGGTTGCGCCGTCCGGGTCGCAGCGAGCGGCCGGTGATCTACGGACGCGGCCTGCGGGAGGCCGAGGAGATTCCGGTCGGCTGGGCGCCGCATGAGAGCGGCGCGGCCCACGCCTCGAAACGGGAAGACGCCGGCGATGGCCGCTTCGTGCGCCGGCTCGGCCGCCCGCGCGGTCCAGTCCAGGCCGGCCCGGCCGGCGGCGAGGAGAAGGCATGACGCGCTGGGGTATGGCGATCGATCTCGACCGTTGCACGGGCTGCGAGGCCTGCGTCGTCGCCTGCGCGGCGGAGAACAACATCCAGACCGTCGGCGAGGAGCAGGCCCGCGAAGGCCGGGCGATGCACTGGCTCCGGATCGAGCGCTACTACGAGGGCGAGTTCCCGAACGTCCGCACCCGCTTCATGCCGGTGCTCTGCCAGCAGTGCGGTGCGGCGCCGTGCGAACCGGTCTGTCCGGTCTACGCGACGTACCACAACCCGGAAGGGCTGAACGCGATGGTGTACAGCCGCTGCATCGGCACGCGGTTCTGCGCGAACAACTGCCCGTACACGGTGCGTGTCTTCAACTGGTTCGACGCCGAGTTCCCCGCGCCGCTCGATTCCCAGTTGAACCCGGACGTCAGCGTGCGGCCCGGCGGCGTGATGGAGAAGTGCACCTTCTGCGTGCAGCGCATCGTGGCCGGCAAGGACGAGGCCGCACAGGAGGAGCGCGACGTCGCGGACGGCGACATGCGGACTGCCTGCCAGCAGTCGTGCCCGACGAAGGCGATCGCATTCGGCGATCTTGAGGATCCGGACAGCGAAGTGTCGAAGTGGGCCGAGTCGCCGCGCGCGTTCAGCCTTCTGGGCGACCTCGATACGCGGCCCGGCGTCGTCTACCTGAGCGGTTCGGAATGGCGGGAGCCGGCGGAGTGACGACGGATTCCCGGCGCTCGGCCGCCGCGCTCGACGGCGAGCTGCTCGGCCGCCTCGACCGGCGCCGTCCGGGCCTGCTGGTCGGCGCCCTGGCGAGCGGCGCGCTGGCCCTGGTCTTCCTGTACTGCTGGGGCTACCAGATCGCGAACGGCATCGGCGTCACCGGGATCAACAGGCCGGTGTTCTGGGGCTTCTACATCATCAACTTCGTCTTCTGGATCGGGATCAGCCACGCCGGTACGCTGATCTCGGCGATCCTCCGCGTGACGAAGGCGGAGTGGCGGCGGCCGGTGACCCGCTCGGCGGAGGCGATCACGTTGTTCGCGCTCGCGATCGGCGGTCTGTTCCCGCTGATCCACCTCGGCCGGGTTGCGATCTTCTACTACATGATCCCCTACCCGAACAGCCGCATGCTTTGGCCGAACTTCCGCTCGCCCCTGGTCTGGGACATCGCGGCGATCACGACCTACATCATCGGCAGCGCGCTCTACCTGTTCCTGCCGCTGATTCCGGACGCGGCAGTCATGCGGGACCGGGCGGCGGCGGGTCTCAGGAAGCGCTTCTACGCGGTACTTGCTCTCGGCTGGCGCGGCACCGCGCAGCAGTGGCACAGCCTGGAGTGGGGGATTCGCATTTTGGCCGTGGCGATCATCCCGGTCGCCGTCTCGGTGCACACGATCGTGTCCTGGGACTTCGCGATGACCCAGACGCCGGGCTGGAAGAGCACGATCTTCGGGCCGTACTTTGTCGTCGGCGCGATCTTCTCGGGGATCGCGGTGTTGATGATCGCGATGGCGCTGCTCCGCCGCGGTCTCGGTCTCGGGCGCTTCCTGACCGACCGCGTGTTCAACAACCTGGGGCTCCTGTTCGTCACGATGTCCCTCATCTGGGGCTACTTCACGTTCGCAGAGCACCTGACCGTCTGGTACAGCGGCGACCTGTTCGAGAAGAACGTGCATCACGTCCTGCTGCACGGCGACTTCGCCTTGCCGTTCTGGACGATGGTCGTGGTCAATCTCGTCATTCCGGTTGCCGTCCTGTCGTTCCCGCGCGGCAGACGTCCGCTGCCGACCGCTTTGGTCGGCTGCGGCGTGCTGGTCGGCATGTGGCTTGAACGGTTCCTGATCGTCGTCCCGTCCCTGTCGACGCCGCGGCTGGCCTACAGCATCGGCGACTACATGCCGAGTTGGGTGGAGATCGGGATCATGATCGGGGCGATCGGCGTCTTCGCCTGTCTCTACTTCACGTTCACCCAGTTGCTTCCGATCGTCTCCGTCTGGGAGATGCGCGAGGGCTGGCGGCACGGGGCACGCGGCGAGGGGAGCGGGACGACTTCAGACGCCGCGCCGACCTCCGCGACGGCGGCGGCACCGGTACCCGGTGGAGGTGCGGCATGACGGCGGCCACAGACCGTCGTCTGGTCGAAGCGGCGTTCGACCAGGTCGAGGACGTCCGGGCGGTCGTCGAAGCCGCGCTCGAGTCGGGCGTCGCGGCTTCCCAGGTCGAAGTGCGGAGCCCGGCGCCGCTGGAAGATGACGAACTGCCGCTGCCCAAGCCGAAGTCCCGCGTTCTGCTGTTCGCACTCGCCGGCGCCGTGCTCGGCGGTCTGACCGCCTTCGGTCTGGCAGCCGGGACCGCCCTCGCGTACCCGCTGCCGACCGGCGGCATGTCGATCGTCGCCGGTCCGCCGGTCGGCGTCGTGACTTACGAGGGCACGGCGCTCGGACTGATCCTGATGACCGTCCTACGGGTGCTCTGGGAAGGCGGGCTGCTACCGGGCCGGGCGATCCGAGGCGGCCGCGGCCGGCCGTCCGAACTCGACCACCACGTCGCCGACGGCCGGTTGCTGCTGCGGGTCCACGGCCTGACCGAGAGCGGGGCGGAGGAGGTGCGCCAGTTGTGCCGGCCTCGTGCCGTCGCTCTTGGTTGAGGGGTAGCTGGGCACCGGCGCCAGCCACGGTTACAGGGCTGGCGAAGGCGGGTAGCGAAGCAGACTGATCTCTCCGGTGACTTCGTCGCGCAGGCCTGCGGCGACGGTCCACTCACCGACCGGCAGGTCAAGGCGGATGCTCGCTTGCCAGGGACCGGGTGCGCTCGGTCCCGCGAGGAAGCCCTCCCGCGCCGCGGTTTCGCGGCCTTCCGGGTCCACCACGTAGAGCCAGAGGCGCAACCTGCGTTCGCTTTGCGACGAGAGGCTCAGAAGGGTTGCGACCGCGTCGTTGCCGAGGCCGAGCGAGACCACAAGGCCGTCGGAATCCTCCGTGACCAGGAACTGCGCGCCGAGGGGATTCGGCAGGCTGGCGTCGGGGCGCAGAGCCGGCGCTCGGGCCGCCGTGCGCAGGCCGTCGGCCCATTCCTGCTGCATCGTGCGATCCATGTAGCTCCGACGGTAGTGGAGTCTGGTGCGGCGTTTCGCGTCGCCGGCCAGCCGGACCTCCAGAATGTGCCTCTCCCCGGTTCGCTGGTGCTGGGGATAGAACGCAAGCGTGTAGACCGCCTCGGCTTCCCCAAGGGATCGGAGCACCGGTTTGACCACGTTGTTCGCGTTGAAGACCGTGCTGCCCCCGGTCTCCGACGCCAGCTGGGTCAGGCCGGACTGCAAGTTGGCGCTCGTGATCATCTGGTTCAGTTGACTTCCGCCGAAGCGCGCGGAATCCAGGGCCGCGTTGGCCTGCGACGGCGCGCCGATGCCCCGTGCGTCGACCGTCACCAAGGTCACGCGATGGGAGTTCGCGAGCCCGGCCACCCGGTGCAGCCGATTCGCCATGTTCTGGGTGCTCAGGACGCGATTGCTCAGCTCGCTAGACAGATCGGGACAGAGATCCTGGAGGTGCTCGAGAATCGCCACGCCCGGCTGGATCTCAATCCGGCCGGCAACCACGATCAGCGTCTTGCGGCCCGGGATGGCGCTCAGGTATTCGATCGCATCGCCGAGCAACTGGGCTCGCAGCTCGCTCGAGGCGAGGGCCGCGGCGGCGTAGTTGTCGGCTACGCCGAGTAGCTGCCCACGGGAGTCGATGCAACTGGAGTGGGCAAGGACGTTCTCGATTTCGCGCATGGCGAAGAAGATGCCCTGCTGCTCTCGTACCGCGGAGGCGCGGCTCAGCTCCTGGAAGTCCGCTGCGTCGGCCACTGACCCTTTCCCCAGTTGCAGGGTCAGGTGCCCGCGCCGGAAGTGCCGGAAGACGACGAGTTCGGCGCTGTGCGGGTTCGACGGATCGGCCAGTGCCTGGATCGTCCCCAGGGCGCGGTTCCTTTGGCCCGGGCCCAGGCTGACATCGTCGATGAACACGGCGACGATGCCGCCGTTTCCGATGGACGCCTGCGGGGTTGACGCCGGTGGAGCGGCTGCGGATGCTCTCGCCAAGGGGGCTGCTTCGCCGTTCGTCCGGGTGAGGTTCGGCGGTGAGAACACTGCGATCTCCACGGGCTTGCCGTCCTCCAGCAGGACGAAGTCCTCGATCCTCAGATCGGTCACCGGTTTGCCCTTCCGCTCCACGCGCACGTCGACGTGGACGAGCCGTACGTCGAGTTGGTCCGCGAACTGGGCGCGAGCCGGATCGGGCGGCTGCGCATGGATCGCGGCGGGCCATGCCAGGAGCAGGATCGTTGTCGTGTACTTCAGCATCGGTTGCAGCGGCCTCCCTTTGAGCTTGGGGCTAGTGGTTCTTACGAAGGAGGCGGCCCAACCGTTTACACGAAGAGGAGAAAACCCGGCGCCTCGACTGAGACGCCGGGTCGTTGCTGTACTGAGGCGGGGCGACTAGAACTCGAAGCGGACGCCGGCCTCGAATCGGCGTGGCTGCGCGTAGGCCGTGGCCGCATCGAGGTCCAGGCCGCCTGCGCAACCCTCGACTCGCGTGCAGACCGTCGTGACCTGCTCTTCGTCGAACACGTTGAAAACCGCGCCGATCAGTTCGAAGCGCAGGTCGCGCCCGAACGTGAAGGCCTTGGACACCTGGACGTCCATGCCGTAGCGGTCGTTCGCCTCCCGGCTGCCGCGCCGTTCCGTGAAGATTCGGCCGTACTCCTCGGACGCTTCCGTCGGCGTGTAGACGCCCGCGGACGACCAAAAGCCCTCGAAGGCCAGCGAAAAGTCGAGCGGCAGATCGACGTAGCCATTCACCTTGAACCTGTGCCTGCGGTGGTCCGAGAGATAGCCGTAGGTGTTCTGGAAGTGGTCCGGATAGATGTCGTAGTCAACGCCGGCGTTCTGCGTGTATGCGATGTTCCCCTCGGACTCCGAGTTCGTGTAGGACGCGAGAACGTGGATCCAGTCCGCGAAGCGGGACTCGAAGTCGAGGACGAAGCCGCTGTAGTCGCGCACCAGTCCCGGCAGGTTCGCCATCACGTAGAAGTCGCAGTCCGCCCCGGCGGCTGGCGCCGCCAAATTGCCGTTGCAGGTGTCTTCGAAGATGTCCAGGGTCTCCTTGGTGATGTAGGTCAGGCCGATTGATGTGCGTCGAGTCAGTTCCCGCTCGACGCCGACGCTCCACTGGTCGGCGTAGGTGGGCTCGAGATCGGCCGAGATCTGGCTCGCGGCGCTCGAGAACACCGTGTTGTAGAACCAGCCGTTCGGGTCGAAACCTGCCGGGTCGGCGATCCAGTTGGAGAAGGTCAGGCCGCCGACCGTTTGTTCGCCAGGGTACGCGTCGCGGCAGTTCGCGCCGAGTTGGGGCCGGAACGTCGAGCAGGAGATCCAGCGAACCGTCGGGAACTGGTTGACCCTGGCGAAGCTGGGCAACGTGAGCGCGTTTGGGTGCATGAAGCGGCCCCAGTTGGCGCGAGCGACTGTCCTGGCGTCGCCGCCGATATCCCAGGCGATCCCGAATCGCGGCTGCAGCTTGGACAGGTCCGCGACGTCGTCGCCGATGTCGTTCTCGAACGCGACCTCATCGTGGCGCAGACCGAGCTTGAGCGTCAGGTTCGGCAGCACGCGCCAGGTGTCCTGGAGGTACGCGGTGAACTGCCTGCCGTCGTTCTCGGCCGGCGACTCGATGGGCGAGAAGAGGATCGTGTAGGGCGCGCCGAAACGGTCGCCGAACGAGTAGCCGCCGCCAGTGGCGTTGTTCTGGGTGGCGAAGAAGTTGCTCGCGTACTCCAGGCCCACCTCGACTTGGTGGTCGCCCGCGGCGCCGTCGGTGAACCAGGTCAGGTTCGTCGCCAGGTCGTCCCGGTCTCGGGTCGAAAACTGCTGGTTCGTGTAGTTCACCGACCGCGAGCCGTCGCCGAAGGAGTCGACGTGACCGATCGTGTCGAAGTCGCGGCTCTGTGGGAACGAGTTCAACTCGCCGCGGACCGTCGCGGCCTTGATGTGCCACTGCAGGTTCGAGGTCACCAGTCCGAGCGCGTCCAGGCCGAGAATCGTCTTCGGCTGCTCCTGGAAGCGCGTTGCCTCCGGGGCCACGGAGCGAGAAGCGTTGGCGTTGGCGATCGTTGCGTCTTCGCCGATGTAGCGGCCGGTGAGCTGCCACTCCGGGTTGACCTGCCATGTGAGCTTGCCGTTGAGGTTCATGCCCTCGAAGTCGCGGGTGGCCGGCGACTCGGTGGGCGTGTTCTTCGACCTCACCGGGTTCGCCGCGCCGAAGAACCAGAGTTCGTCCCGGCGGATCGGACCGCCCAGGGTGGCGGCCGTTTCCTGGAACTCGACGATGTTGTCGTCCGTGTCGAAGTGTTCGCCGCTGGTGTTGAAGTCGGTGTCGCGGTAACGCACGTCCAGACTGCCCGAGAAGGCGTTGCCCCCCGACTTCGTGACGACGCTGACCACGCCGCCGGTCGCGTTCCCGTAGCGAGCCTCGAATCCGCTGGTTTCGAAGTTGATCTCCTGGATCGTGTCGAAGTTCATGTTGATGTTCCAGGTCGCGGTGACCGGGTCGGTCGTGTTCACGCCGTCGACGACGAAGGAGTTCTCGCCCAGCGTCGAGCCGAACACGTTCGGGTTCGAGCCGCCCGCGACGCCGCCGACGTCGGTCAGCACACTCTGGTAGCTCCGGTTCGCCGAGCCGATGGAGGCTTTCTTCAGGTACTCGGCGCCGAACGTCTGCGAGGTGGACACCTGCTCCGGGTCGACTACGGGAGTCTCGGCGACGACCATCACCTCCTCACCGAACTCACCCGCAGGCATCGAGAAGTGGATTTCCGTGACGCGGTTCAATCGGACCTCGACCTCGGTTCGCTGCTGCGGGATGAAGCCATCCAGCTCGGCTTCGATGGTGTAGACACCCGGCGGCAGAGTGGGAAAACTGAAGCCGCCCTCAGCGTCCGCGAAGTCAGTTCGTGAGCCCATCAGGTTGGGCGAGTTGACGGTCACCGTGACGCCGGGAAGCGGCGCGCCCTCGGCATCCATGACTTGTCCGGCCAGCCGGCCGGTGAGTTGAGCGGCCGTCGGGGCGGCAAGGAATGCAAGCGCCAGCGCGGCGCAGAGACCGAGAATCGCGCTTCGGCTCAGGCCGGAGCGGGTTCCTCTGGGGTTGTCTTGACGATGTGACACTGCGGTACGTCCCTCCTGCTAGCGGGGCACTAGACGACAGAGCAAAGCGGATGCCAGCCCTGCTGACGGGAGTCGGACGAGCACCCGGTCAGGCCGTTTGGTGTTGTTGTTGCGCGGATCTCCCGTAATTCGGGCGCTGAATGTGACGCAGGCGCCCGGATCGTCAATTCACTGTCTTGGAGACATTTCTGCGAATCGCTGGATCCGGCGGATCCGGGATTCGGTTTTCCGATTCCGGTTCTTGAACCACCGGCTGCCAGAATGGCGCCCGCGGCGCTGGGAGTGTGGCGTCCGCCGGCCGGCTGCGATAGCTTCGCGGCCTCAAATCACAGAGCCCTGGTTTTCTGGGAGAAGGAGCAAGCGAGCCATGCCCGATCTCGACCCATTCGGTATCGACGCCGAGCTGTACGACCTTTCGATGTCCGAAGGAGCGAAACCGCTCCTGACGAAGGTCAAGAACTTCATGGCCGACTACGTCGAGCCGATCACCGAGGAGTACTACCGCCGCGGCGAAGGGCGGGAGGACCGCTGGAGCTACGGCGAGGGGCAGTTGGAGCTGCTCGACGGCGCGAAGGCGAAGGCCAGGGAGATGGGCCTGTGGAACTTCTTCCTGCCGGACGCGGAGACGGGCGAGGGCCTGAAGAACCTCGACTACGCCTACCTGGCCCAGGAGCTGGGCAAGAACCCGCTCGCCTCGCAGTGCATGAACTGCAGCGCGCCGGACACCGGCAACATGGAGGTGCTCGAGCGCGTCGGAACGGAGGAGCAGAAACAGAGGTGGCTCGAGCCTCTCCTGGCCGGCGAGATCCGGTCCTGCTTCGGCATGACGGAGCCGAACCTGGCTTCTTCGGACGCGAAGAACATCGGCACCCGCGCGACCCTCGACGGCGACGAGTGGCTGATCGAAGGCGAGAAGTACTACATCTCAGGCGCCGGCGACCCGCGCTGCAAGATCATGATCTGCATGGTCAAGACGAGCCCCGGCGGCCCGGCCCACCGGCAGCAGTCCCAGATCCTGGTGCCGATGGACACCCCGGGCGTGAACGTCCTCGGCCCGATGAAGGTCTTCGGGCACGACCACGCGCCGCACGGCCACATGCACATCAAGCTCGACAACGTCCGCGTGCCGAAGGAGAACATCCTGCTGGGCGAGGGCCGCGGATTCGAGATCTCCCAGCTTCGGCTGGGCCCGGGCCGCATCCACCACTGCATGCGGTCGGTGGGCCAGGCCGAGAGGGCGCTCGACCTGATGGTCAAGCGCGGCATGTCCCGCGAGGCCTTCGGCCGGCCGATCATCCAGCTCGGCAAGAACATCGAGGTCGTGTCACGTGCCCGCATCGACATCGAGGCGATGCGTCTCATGGTCCTGCGCGCCGCCAAGGCGATGGACGTGCTCGGCAACCGCGAGGCGAGAGTCTGGGTCCATGCCGTCAAGGCGATGGTCCCGGAGCGCACCTGCCAGATCATCGACCAGGCGATCCAGATGCACGGCGCCACCGGCGTCTCCCAGTGGACGCCGCTCGCCGACATGTACACCGGCCAGCGGACGCTCCGCATCGCGGACGGCCCGGACGAGGTCCATCACCTCGTCGTCGGCCGCGCCGAGCTGCGGCGTTACACGGAAGAGAGCACGGCGAACTAGTTCGAGCGGCGCGTCGGCCGTCGCTTGCCGACAGCCCCCGGGGACCCACTCCTCCAGCCCGGAGAATGCTGGCGGGCGTCGGCATGCCGTGGTCCGACCGCTGCGGATTGGCTTCAGACACCTTGGTGGCGTCACGCGAGATCGAAGATCAGCTCCACGTCTACGTCTATGTCGACAGAGCTTGCGCCTCAGAGGTAGGCCCGGACGGGTTGCGGTGTGTATGATGAATACACATGAGGATGGATGAGGCGTAGAAGATGGCCAGAGTGCAGCTGCTGATCCCCGATGAGGACCGAGACCGGTTCGTTCACCAAGCCAGGCGGGAGGGAATGACCCTGAGCGCTTGGTTGAGGACGGCCGCACATCAGCGGCTGGCTGCAGAGCAGCGATCCGATCCGTTCGAGACGCCAGAGGATGTCGAGGCGTTCTTCCAAGGGTGCGATGCGATCGAAGGTCCGGGTACCGAGCCGGACTGGAGCGAGCACCTCGCTGTCATCAACGAATCGCGTAGCCGGGGCGCTTCGAGCACGTGATCTTCGTCGATACGAACGTCTTCATGTACGCGGTGGGCCGTTCGCACCCCCTGAGGGACGCCGCCCGGGAGTTCTTCGCAGAGTCCGTCCGGAACGAGACGCCGCTTTGCACCTCGGCGGAGGTCGTGCAGGAACTGATGCATGTCTATCTGTCCGTGGCCCGATTGCAAACGCTTGACCGGGCGCTGTCGTTGGCGACCAAGGCCAGGGTAGAAATCTGGCCGCTCGAGCCCGAGGACGTGACGTTGGCCAGACAGCTCCACGAGTTGCATCCAGCCCTGGGGGCCCGGGATCTCTGCCATCTCGCGAGTTGCCGCCGTCGCGGCGTGCGAGAGGTGTGTACATTCGATCAGGCGCTGGGAGCCATCGCTGGCGCGAGCGCCGAGTGAGGGTCCTCTCCTACGGTCGCGATCGCACGTAGACCGGATTCGAGTAGATCCAGGTTCGCAGTTCGCCGTCGACTTCGAGCCAGCCTTCGACACGGTAGACGCCGGGCTGGTTGAGACGGTGGTTGAGGGATCGGGCTTCGGTGACGGCGATCTCCTCGCCGCTGCGGATGAAGCGGATGGTTGCGGGCAAGGGGAAGTGGACCTTGAGTTCGGCTGTTGCGCCGGCTTTCAGGGTCCACTCGTCGCCCATGATCGCGGCTGCCTCTCCCGCTTCATCGATGTAGAAGGAGAACCCCGTCGGGTCGGCCAGCCAGTCGTGGGCGACGTAGACGTGGCCCGAGGCGACGGCGGTGCGGATGGCCTCTTCGTCGAGCGCGGGCGCCAGGATGTGGGTCGTCGAGTTGCGCATCGACACCCAGTAGGTTCGAGGTCGTGGCGACCGATGACCTCCCCGGGTTCGTGGCCGCGGACGAGTTCGGGGATTCCTGGCGCGTCCGCGGTGGTCAGGACTCTCATCTCGTCGGGATCGTCGACGATCGTGCCGACGCGGACGGACTCGTCGTCGACCTTGATCACGACGAAGACCTGGTTGTGGTGGCAGTCGTTCGCGGCTTGGCGTCGCGGAGCAACTCCTCCGGCGTCCCGCCGGTGTGATCCGAGTCGCCGGCGTGGGCGTGGAACACGCCGCGATAGTCATTCAGGCCGGGGAGGGGCGGCGGCGGTTGGACGGCGGCGCGGAGCCGTTCGACATCGGCGTGGGCCGCCGCGAGGCGCTCGGGGGCGAGCCGTTCGATAGTCGTCCAGCGCCGAACCGGTGGTTGGCCGGACGCCGGTTCCTGGGCCTGACTCCAGGCGGACGCCGCGGCCAGCAGGCCGCAGACGGCAGCCTGAAGCCGCAACCTCACAAGGAGTAGACCCGCTCCGCGGTGCGGTAGAACATCGCGTCCTGCTCGTCGTCCGGGAAGTCGGCCGCGATCTTCTTCAGACCGTTGACCATCGCGTGGTACGGGATCGAGAGCTTGTCGACCGGGAAGTTGCTCTCGAACATGCAGCGCTCGGGGCCGAAGCACTCGATCGTGTGCAGGTAGTACCGGCGCTGGGCGGCGACGAGTTCGTCCGAAGTCGCGGGGTTGGCGCGCTCGCTCCAGCCGAAGCCGTTGTCCGGCATCGCCAGGCCGCCGATCTTCGCGACGACGTTGGGGCACTCCGCGATCTCGGCGATGTCCTGCTTCCAGGCCTCGAAGATCTCCTCGCGCTTGTCGGCGTAGGGCCCGACGCCGAGGGGCGTGCCGAAGTGGTCGAGGACCATCGTCGTTTCGGGCACAGCGCGCGCCAGGGCGGCGAAGTCGGGGTTCTGGTGGTGGTAGTGCCAGGTGTCGAAGGTCAGGCCGCGCTCGCCCAGCACCTTCATGCCGCGGCGGAAGTCGTCGCGGGCGTAGAGGCCCTCAGGCGCCCGGCCGGCGATGCGCAACGCTTCCGGGTGCGGGTCACGGGCGCCGCTGTGGCGGATGCCGCGGAACAGTCCGCTGCCGGCTTCTTCGTGGGCGTCGAGAACCTCCGCGACGTCGTCGCCCAGGGTCAGGTTCGCGTGGCTCACGATGCCGGCGATCGTCGCTCCGTCGCCCTCGGCGGACGCGGCCGCGGCCTCGGCGACGAACTCCGTCTCGCCGACGCAGCGCAGATGGTCCGGGCCGTCCTCGCGGTAGCAGGCCCGGCACTCGACGAACACGGTCTTCTCGACGTAGTGGCTCTCTCCGTCGGAGCCGACCGCTTCCGTGTCGCCCCACAGGTCCTCGAGCAGGTAGCTGCCGGTGGGCCGCCGCCAGAGGTGGTGGTGGGGATCGACGATCCGGCGGGATGGGTCGACGGTTTCTTCCTGGACCTGGGCAAGCCACCCGGCCGTGCCGGGCTTGGGTGCGGACATTGGGCGCCTCCTGCGTCGTTTGGGGGCGCAACCCTAGCAACGGAACGGCCGGTTCCGCGGCCCCCGCGTCAGTGCTCGTAGTCGCGGTGGTGCTCGGCCAGGAGGTCGCGGCCGAAGTCGCCGTCGAAGTCCCGCCAGACGGTGTGGCTGTGGTTGGCGGCGTTCTGAACGTTGTCGTACTCGATGACGAAGTCCGGAGCCTGGACGCGGTAGTAGTGCGGAGCGCCGACCTCGGCAGGACCCATCCAGGCGAAGTGGATCGCGTTGCCGGCCGCCTTGACCTGGGCGCGACGCTTGTCGGCGAGGTCGGGGGGCACGTTGCTGGCGTACTCCTCGATCAGGGCGTCGAGCAGCTCCCGTTGCTCGGGGTTGAGCGCGCTTGCCGGCACGCCCCTGGGCTCCTGGCGCTCGAGCCGCGGCTGGTTCGAGCTGAAGATGTCGCGCGGAGCCTCGTCGCCGATGACGGCCTTCTTGCGCTGGTCTTCGTCCAGGGATTCGAGCAGAGTGCGCGCGAGGTCTTCCTCGCGCCCGAGGGCTCGAAGGCCCTCGCGCGGTCCGCTCGGTACCCGGTGAGGGTTGGCGCCCAGGAAGAGGGGCGTGGAGGCGGTCGCCTCGCCGGCGACGACGGTGAAGTTGAGCGATACGTGATGTCCCTCGAAGCTCCATCCCCAGTCGCCGTCCTCGCTGGGCTCGCCGAAGAACGTCACGTGGTAGCGGTGGGGATCGCGCATCGACGTGAAGGGGTTCGCTCCCGCCGCTTCTTCGATCCTGCGGAGCACGGTCTCCAGACTCATCACGGTCGCCGTCTTGCCGTAGCCCGTGCGGCTTAGCGAGGCGCTGAGCAGGGCGTGGAGCAGGTGATGCTGGTCCGGGCTCATGTCGAGCATCGACAGTCCCTTGCGCTCCTTGGGGATGAAGTGCCAGTCGACGCGCTCGGCGTCGCCCATGGCGAACATGACGGTTGCGCGCTGCTCGTCGCTCAGGGCGGCGAGCAGGTTGTTCGCGGCCGAGGCCATCGTGTCGGAGGTCTTGTTGTCGCCGGCGGCGCCGAGGATTCCGGCCGCGCCGGCGCAGCCCAGGGCGATCAGCAACATGCGTGACGACATCGTATGTCTCCTGCGGTTCATCGGCGCCGGCGGCGTCTTCGCCGGGCGCCGCCCTCGTTGCCGGTTTGGACGCTCCAGCGTATCGCGCCCGGCGGTCGGAGGCAGTTTGCCGACGGGTCAGGTGGCCGGCGTGGAAAAGGTCCTTGACAGCCGGCCGGGGGAGTGGCCGGGCGCGGCTAAGATCGCCCGATGATCTTGCTGGGCGAGTGCCGGGCGCTGTTGCCGGTCCTGTTGCGCGACAACTGGCGGCGCGGTTCGAAGGAGCGCTTCGGCCGGCTGTTTGTGGCCGGCTCCTTCCTGTTCGTCGGCCTGCTCGCGGCGTTTGGCGTGGCGGCGACCTTCGAGTTGCAGGACGAGCGGCTGCGTCGGAACACGCTGAATCTGCTGGCGGCGCTGGGAGTTCTGGCCTGGCTGGTCACGACCATCGTCGGCCGGCTTGAGATGTCCCGCCACTTCGATTTCCGGGGGCTCCTGGCTTTGCCGGTCCAGTTCAGGACGCTCTACGCGCTGCGCGTCGGCGCCGGGCTGACCGGACCCTGGCTTGCGCTGTTCGGACCGGCGATCCTCTACGTCCTCGTCGCCCGGACTTCGGGTCTCCTGACCGCGGTCCTTGCGCTGTTCGCGACGGTCGCCGTGGCCGTCCTGCTCGGCCGCCTGGTCGCCCTCGTGCTGCTGAAGCTCGATGACCTCAACGCAAGCTGGAGGACGACGGCTGCACTGCTGGTCCTGGCGCTGGCCGGCGCGTTCGCCGTCGAGCCCGTGATGAAGGACCGGGCGCTCGATCTGACGGACCAGCCGGTCATCGAACTGATCGCCGACGAGGTGCGTGAGTCGCGGGTACTGGCGGCCGCTGGCTACCTGCCGGGCGGCTTGGTGGCCGCGATCTTTGAAGCGCCTCGGGACGTCGGTGCGAACCTCGCGCGGTTGGTCGTGCTCTGGCTTGCGGCGGCCGGCTGCATGCTGGTCGAGTACCGACTTCTGAGGAACGAGCGGCCCATTCTGTCGGCGCGGACAGGTGAGATCGCTGGGGTTCATCTGCCGCTCGCGCGGATCCTGCGCCGGGCGAAGCGTGTCAGACCCTCGACTTGCCTGACCCTGATCGAGTTCGACGGAATGATGAGGCTGAAATGGGTCCGCGGCATCCTGCTGCTCGGTGGCTTTCTGGCGCCCCTGGTGCAAACGGGCCGACTCCTGGGCATCGTGCAGGCGCTCATCATCACCGGGTTCCTGCTTGGCCTCCGCAACAACGTCTACGGGGTGGCGCACCGCTCGATCGGGGAGCGGTTCCTCCTGCCTGTGCGCCTGGTCGACCTGGCGACGGCCGCCGGAAAGAGCCTGACGCTCTTTCCCGCTTTCATCTTCGGCGTCGCCGTGGCCTGGGCATGGCAGCGGGTGGGTTGGCCGGGGTGGGGGACGTTCGCCTTGTGGCTGGCGCTTCCCGCGGGCATCCTGATCGGCGGCTCCGGCTTCGGGGCGTACTCGTCCGTCCGCTGGCCGTATGCGGTGGACCTCGGGCCCTATGCGATGAAGATGCAGCCCTCCCCGGGCGGGTTGGGAGCGACGGTTTGCTTCTTTGGATTCGCTATCGGAACCCCGTTCCTGCTCGAGTCTCTGGCTCCGAGCGTTTCCTGGGGACCGCCGATGGCCGTTGTCGGAGGGCTTGCGCTGATTCTCTGTGCCCTGGCGCTCGGCGTCCTGGTCGCCCGTGCGGCTGACCGCGTGGCGCGAGTCGACCCGCACAGGATCCTCGACTCTCTGGCGGATCGCCGGGAAGAAGACCGTGCGCCGGGGCTCGCCGGATGAACCGGCGAGCGGGGCGTGTGCGGTTTCTGCCGTCCCTGCTTTGTGCCGCGGCTCTGGCGGTCCCGGTGCTCCTCGCGCCGTCTGCCGCCGCGGCCCAGGGCCGACCGACCGCGTCGGCACTCGGGATCGAGCAGCCGGTTCGTGTCGACGGCGAACTGACCGACTCCGCCTGGGTGCAGGCCGAGTGGGCCGGCGGCTTCACCCAGCGCCAGCCCCGCACCGGGGAGCCGTCCAGCGAGTCGACGGAGTTGGCCATCGTCTACACGTCCGACACGCTGTTCGTCGGGGTGCGGGCGAACGATTGCGAGCCGGCGAGGATCGTGGCGAAGGAGATGGAGCGAGACAGCGACCTGTTCCAGGACGACTCGATCCTGCTGCTGTTCGACACGTTCAACGACGGGCGGAACGCCTACCTCTTCGTGACCAACCCGAACGGGGCCCGCACCGACGCCCTCCTCACGGACGAGGGGCGGGATGTGAACTGGGCCTGGGACGGCGTGTGGGAGGTCGCGGCTCGCCGGACCGCGGATGGCTGGGTAGCGGAGATCGCGATTCCCGTCTCGACGCTCCGCTTCGATCCCGTGGGCGAGGAGTGGGGGCTGAACGTCCAGCGAATGATCCGGCGGCGCAACGAGGAGACGCACTGGGCGTCCTTGCCGCTCGAGGCCAGCATCAACAGCGACCTGGCGCAGTTTGGACAGATTGCCGTCTACCGCGTGTCGCTGGCAGGGACGTTGACGGGTCTGCGGGGCCTGCGGCCCTCGCGTCAACTCGATCTGAAGCCGTATACCGTCGGCGGCCGCAACGAAGACCGGGTCCGCGGAGACAGCAGCGACGACTTCGACGGTGGGCTCGACCTGAAGTGGGGGCTGACCCGCTCGCTGGTTCTCGACCTGACCTGGAACACGGACTTCGCCGAAGTGGAGGTCGACGAGCAGCAGGTCAACCTGACCCGGTTCTCACTGTTCTTCCCCGAGAAGCGGGACTTCTTCCTCGAGAATGCCGGCGTCTTCGACTTCGGGCCCAGGCCCCGCGTGGGCTGGGGCCAGGTGCTGATGAAACCGTTCTTCTCACGCCGGATCGGGCTCGAGGGCGGGCGCACGGTGCCGATCGATTACGGCGCCCGGCTCACGGGGCGGGCCGGGGGCTGGAATGTCGGCGTGCTCGGAATCAGCACTGCCGGTCTCGGGGCGGGGCCGGACGGTGAAGCGGCCGTGCCGGGCGCCACCTACGGCGTGGCCCGGGTGACCAGGAACATCGGCGAGCGGTCGACGGTTGGCGGCATCTTCACGATGAGGGACCGCGAGGGCCTTGCGGGCGAACGGCTCTATGGTCTCGATTTCGACCTGAAGCCGACGCAGCGCACCGAGTTCTCGGGATTCTGGGCCGAGAGCGACCTGGGACTCGGTATCGGAGAGGAGGAGGGCAACGAGACGCGGGGCGCGGGATTCGCCTACCAGGGGCCGGAGTTCACCGCCTCCGCCGACTACGTCGAGGTCGAGCCGGACTTCGACCCGGCCGTCGGCTTCCTGCTGCGCCCCGATTTCCGGATGTTCTACCCGCGCCTGGAATGGCGTCCGCGGATCGAGAAGTGGGGGCTGCGGAGTTGGTGGTCCGACCTCGGCGTCCAGCGTTTCGAACGGAGCAGCGACGGCCGCCTGGAGAGTCAGAGCATCTCCCTTTCCCCGCTCGGGTTCGCGACCCGGAGCGGTGAGTTCCTGTGGTTCGGTCCTCGATGGACCAAGGAGCAGTTGTTCGAGCCGTTCGAGATCTCACCCGGCATCGTGGTGCCTGTGGGGCTCTACGAGAACCAGGGCTACGCCGGCGGATTCTCGACCAGCGGCAAGCGGGCCTTCTGGTACGACAACCTGACCTTTGGGGGCGGCTTCTTCGACGGCGACTGGTTCACGACCCGGAACAGCGTGACGTTCCGGCTGTCGCGGCGCCTTCAGACGCAGTCGGGCTGGATTTACACGGAGGTGGATCTCCCCTCCGGTGGGTTCAGCTTCGACCAGTTCCAGCAGCGGCTCAACGTTGCCTGGACGCCGAACCTCCGACTGAACCTCCTGGCTCAGTACAACGCCGCCGACGGGGTCCTCGGCGTGAATGCCCGGTTCCACTGGATCTACCGGCCCGGGTCGGATCTGTTCATCGTCTACAACGAGAACTGGACGGCGCCGATGATCAGCCGCCGCGAGCCGCTGGGCCGCCAGGTGATCGTCAAGTTCAACTACCTGCTGCAGCGGTGACTCGCATGGAGCTGGCCGCCCACTGGCTGCGTCAGGCGACGCTCGGGTCCGGCTGGACCGCCAGCTCGCGGACGACGAACGACGAGCGTCCGCTGTTCTCCTCCCAGATACCGACCGCCAGCCGGTAGGCGCCCGGCGGTAGAAGCACTTCGCTGCGCACGGCGATGTACTGGCCCGCCGCCTGCTCGAGCTCGGCTACCGGCACGTTCAGCTCGAAGTCGAAGTGTTTGGGTGGTATCCGGCTGCCGTCGTCGCGCTGCACCTGAACCACGACGCGAAAGAAGCCGCTGGCGACCGGCGTACGGGCGGCCCGGGTCGGTGCGAGTTCCAGGTCGCCGATCGGCAGGCTGGCTCTGACTTCGAGCGGCGTGTGTCCGGGCTGGTCCGGCCGTTCGCGCGCCGCCGATCGCTTGACCCGGACCTCCATGCCGTGGTTGTTCTCCTCCCAGCCGAACAGGAGCGTGCCCCAGGCGCGGCTGGCCAGGTTCTGCTGGATCGTCACCGGAACGTAGCTCGCCCGGTAGCGCAGAGAGCTGCCGCGGGCCAGGGGCCGCTGCCCCAACCGGAGCGTGATCTCGCGGATGCCGGTGTCGCCCATCGAGTCGGGCGGCGTGAAGGAAAGCGAGTAGTAGGTCGAGATGTCGGTGCGGGTCGACTGCAGGAACTCGTCGACGCCGGTCTCGGAGACGAAGGAGAGCCCGCCGGTCAGACCGGCCAGGCTGTTCAGGCCGGAGCGCACGTTCGACAGCTCGACGATCGAGCCGCGGTCCTTGGAACTCTCGCCGAGTTCGCTGATCGCCGGGTCGATGACCGGCGGCTTGAGGGGATAGAACGTCACCCGGTGCGTGTTCGCGAGAGCCGCCAGTCGATCGAACTCGTCGGCGCAACTCAGCTCGGCGGCCATCGTCTGGAAGGCGAACGCACCGCCGTCGTCGACCTGAACGATGTTCGTCGCCACGCCCATGCGGTCGGCGCGGTCGACGCCGAAGGGCCGATGATTGCGGTCGTTCAGGTCGAGCGAGCCGCGGGCGCTGATCATCTCGTCGCCGTCGAGCTGCCTGGAACCGCCCGCGAGCCGGTCGTACATCGTCTTGGCGGCGCTGTCGAGGGGGTGGCGGGGCAGACCGTCGCTCACGAACAGGATCGCCTTGCGGCCCGGCACGAAGGCCAGCGCCTCGACCAGGGAGCGCACGGCGCTGACGGTCTGCAGCGTGTCCTGCTGCAGGGCCTGGCCGAAGCTCCGGAGGCTCGACTCCACACTGGCGAGGGAGGCCTCGCCGAGCCGGTAGCGACTGCCCTTCGCCGCCATCAGCCGCAGCGTCTCCCTCATCGCCAGGGAAGCGGAACGTTGCTGGGAGCGGAGGGTCGTCAACGGGATGTCCCGGCCCATCGCGGCTTCGATCGTTCTCCGCACCGCCTCGCGGTCGCGGGTCGGCGAGAGCAGCGGCTCGAGGCGGTCGCCGAACGCGGCGGCAGCGACCCAGGTCGGGTTGGCTTCGATCTCGGCATCCAGGGCGGCGGCGATCTCGGCCAGGACCGCGTCACGGTGCTTCCGCTGCAGTGTTTTCCAATAGAGAAATGAGCGTGGAGCGGGAGCGGTAGAGAGGTTTCGATCCGGTTCGGTTCGGGGTTGGTTTCTGGAAGCGGCAGACGGTTCCGTACCGTCTGCCGCCTGAGGGT
>LXNI01001212.1_pt1 | contig 23810 bp, 19 predicted proteins | sample 809091 | NCBI WGS metagenome assembly LXNI01 (sample SAMN04870527, study PRJNA318959) | sponge metagenome | biome: 01000161; feature: marine sponge reef; material: water | host: Sarcotragus foetidus | place: Greece: Milos, Mediterranean Sea | collected 2013-05-29 | depth 5-7 m | reverse complement strand
AAGCATAATGTCGGAGCGCCGAGTTGGAGGAGCATGACTACAGGCATGCGGGGGAAGCTCGGGAATCCGGGAGGGACGCGCAGACGCTGAAGCAAATGAATGCCCCAAAGCCATCTGCGAACACACTCGTTAATGAAACAAGCTCTAATAAATTCTAATCCGACCCCATTTTGCGCCTGATTGGCATCGCCGCGCCGACGCTTGCTCTCCAGGCATGCAGCTCGGCCAGTAAGCCAGCAGCCCTCTCCGGTTCAAGGTCAACAAGATCGACCTGCTCCCCCGGATCGTCGTTCAGATTGAACAGCTGCGTCGTGCCGTTCTCGAAATACTCCAGGAGCTTGTATGCACCGGACCGGATAGCACCAGCCGGGCTCTGCTGCCCGTGATTTGAGTAGTGCGGGAAATGCCAGAACAGTGACCTTGGTTCCAGCGGTTTATTCCTTAGCGCGTCAGTAAAACTAACGCCGTCGACATGCTGCTCTGGTGCTGTGGGCAATCCCGCCATCTCCAGTAGCGTGGGATAGAAGTCGGTACTGGTCACGGGTGAATCGCTGATCACTCCTTCCGCGCCCGCCTTTGGCCAATGTACAATCAGTGGTACACGAATGCCGCCCTCATAGAGCCAACCCTTGCCGGCACGCAGGGGCAGGTTCGATGTAGCGTAGGCAGCATCGAGACTGAAGTTCTTCGCCTTCGCCTTCGCCTTCATCTTCCCCCAGCCCCCCCCGTTCGCCGCAGACATACCGCCGTTGTCGGAGTAGAAGACGATGATCGTGTCGTCAGCTCCGCCGTTCGCCTTGACTGCACCCAGGATCCGCCCGAGGCTCTCATCAACACTTTCCACCATCGCGGCAAATTCGACATTATCCTGAGTCTGTTTGATCTTGACGGTGCGATTCGGCAACCCGAAGTGGCCGTCGTGCGTTTGCAACAATGCGTCGAGTTGCCCGGTTGTCAAAGGCTCGGGATCATCCGGATTACCCTCGAGAATGAACGCAGGTTCTGATTGAGCGGCTTTTCCAGACAGCTTTTCTTTGTACTTTGCGACGAGGTCCTCGCGCCCCTGAATGGGGTCATGCACAGAAAAGTGTGACAAATAGAGGAAATAGGGTTTCCCGGATTCCTCCCGAATGAACTCGACCGCAAAATCGGTCAATCGATCTGTCAAGTATTCATCTTCGCGCCCCTCGATGGTCAGACCCGACATAGAGTACGGCGGATGGTAGCCACCTCTCGGGCAGCAACCGTTCCATTGTGGTACATGGACATCGAATCCCTGATTCGTTGGACCATATTCCCCGTCACCCAGATGCCATTTTCCGAAGATGCCGGTACGGTAGCCGTGCGCCTTGAATGCCTCGGCGATCGTTCTTTCACTGAGCGCCAGCGCTGCGGCTTTGGGTGCTGTTATAACGGCGTCAGTATCGCGCGAGGCGCGTCCTGGCAACCAATCCGTGAGCTGTAATCTGGCGGGATATTTACCGGTCATGAGACTCGCACGAGTTGGCGAGCATACGTGACCTGCAGCATAAGCGCTCGTGAAGCGCACCCCTTTTGAGGCGAACTCATCGATATTGGGCGTCTCGTAGATATCGCTACCGGACACACCGAGATCGCTCCAACCCATGTCGTCGACCAGAAAGAGGATCACATTCGGATGTGTATCCGGACCGGGAGTGGGGAGCACGACCGGCACCCACAGCATCGCAAAGATCATCAGGAATAAACGTGCGTTCATCGAGGAACTCCTTTTTGCCCTATAGTACTGGAACTTCAGTTTTGATGCAGTGACAGCGTACTATGGCAATAACGACATTGTGAAGTCATCGAGCTCTCGCCTACAATGCACTGATGACATCTGGTTCAAAGCCAAACATCGTCTTCATTACGAGTCACGACACGGGAGACTGGCTCAACTGTTACGGTCATGAAACCGTAAACACCCCTCATTTGGACGCATTAGCCGGCGAGGGCTGCCTCGTCCGGTCAAGCTTTTGTACCAGTCCGGTTTGCACGCCAAGTCGTGGCGCCTTGATGACTGGACGGTATCCGCAGAGCAATGGACTCATGGGATTGATCCAAACGCCCTATCGATGGCGTCTTCGCGAAGGTGAACGTCACCTGTCACATTTGCTGAAAGATTCAGGCTACAGGACAGTGCTGTTCAACCACCAGCATGAAGCGGAAGTGGATGACTCACTGGGTTTCCTCGAAAAACGTTTGCACAATGTCGGAAGAGAACAACTGCTGACGGGTGAACGGGTTTCCACAGCTGCAGAAACGGCAGAAGCATTTCGCATGTTTCTCAATGAACCCAAAGGAACAGCACCATTTTATGCGCAAATCGGATTTTTCGAAACTCACACCCGTTTCGACTGGAATGGCGCTACACCCGATCGATCCAAAGGAATCGAGGTTCCGCCTTACATCGAAACTGACGCTGCTTCTGAACAGCACATTGCAGCGCTTCAGGGATCGATTGCAATGCTGGACGTTGCGGTCGGCAATATCATCGACAGCCTGCGCGATGCAGGCATCGCCGAGAATACCGTTGTTGTTTTTACCGTTGATCACGGGGTAGAACTGCCCCGGTGTAAGTGGGAACTCTATGAAGGAGGTATACGTACCGCATTGCTGTTCCATTGGCCCGGTGGCGGCGTGGCAGGCAGCGAATTGCCGTCTCTGGTCAGCAACGTGGATATCGTACCGACACTTCTCGAACTCGTTGGTGTACCGATACCGAACAACATTCAGGGAAAAAGCTTTTCGCGTCAACTAACTTCAGCCGACCCGGCGCCACATCGCGATGCCATATTTGCCATGATGCTGGGTAATAACCACTGGACCGAATCACGCTGCGTACGAACAGAGCAGTACAAACTCATCAGAAACTTTTCTCCGAGTCGTATCCCGCTGGCGCCCATCAGAATGCGCGGCGCCAATTCGCAGCAGGAGCGCCCGATCATCGAACTCTACGATCTTGAGACCGACCCCTACGAACTCGACAACCTCGCCCAACAGGAAGCTTATCGAGAAATCAGGGACGCGCTTGATGGAAAATTAAGATCCTGGATGGAAGCAGTCGAAGACCCGATCTTGTCCGGCCCGGTACCAACGCCCTACTACCACATGGCGATGGAGGATTTTGCTGGTAGCCTGTCCGCTTCGTCAATCATCTCAGATCCTGGTCGATAATCGCCTCTCGAATGATTTCTGCGAAATTCCCGCCGGCGCCCGTCTGTTGCAGCATGAGCACGCCAACTAACTCGTTTTTTGGATCCGTCCAGGACACCGTGCCGGCCGCGCCGCCCCATCCGAAAGCGCCTTCCCCGCGGCTACTTCCTGCGGTGATCGGATCCAGTGTGACAGCAACACCGTATCCAAAACCCATTCCATTTTGTGCCTTCACACCCTTGCCTGAAGTCGCAAAGAGGTCACCAACCTGATTGCTGCTCATCATCTTCACGATCTCCGGACTCAACAATCGGCGCCCAAAAAGCTCGCCATCATTGAGCAGCATCTGCTCGAAATGAAGAAAATCTTCGGCCGCACTGACAAGCCCGCCGCCCCCCTTCTCCTTGAAGTCGAGCCCCGCGATTACGACACGTTTGGATACTTTTTCGCTCGGTACATGGTGATACGAGTTATTCATCTCCAGCGGACTGAACAACCGTTCCTGCATGAATTCATGAAATGGGGTTTCAGAGACGATTTCGATGATGCGTGGCAATACTTCATGGAAGCCCACATTGCTGTAGGCCCACCGCGTCCCGGGTTGGAAAATCAGCGGTGCCTGCGCGAGCCTGGGAATGTAGGTAGCAAACGAATCCTCTTTGGTGCGTACGATTCCACCACCCGTGAGACCAGATGTATGCGTGAGCAGATGGTGAATAGTCAGCGGCGTCTTGACAGGCACGAGACGCTGCTCCGGATCATCTCCCTTGCCCTTGTTGGCTTTACCTTTTCCCTTGTCCCATTTCTTGTCCTCGTTGTCGCCTTTTCCCTTGCTCCACTCTTTTTTACCATCCCCATTCGCCGATTTGGCTTGGACCGAAACTTTCTGATTGGCGAATTCCGGGATGAATTTCGATATCGGATCATTCAGACTTATCAGCCCTTCGTCAACTAACATCAGCGTGGCAACGCCAATCACGGGCTTCGCCGAGGAGGCCATAATATATAACGCGTCGGGCTCCATGGCACGGCCCTTTGCTACATCCATTTCTCCATGCGTCGAGAAGTGAACGACCTTGCCACGTCGGGCTACGATTGTAGCCCCGCCCTGGATATGCCCGGCGTCGACATGTTCCTGCATCATTTCGTCGATACGACTCAAGACTTCGGTCGACATGCCGACCGACTCCGCCTTGACCATCGGCATCTTCGTGGGTGTATGCATCGGTTTCGCTGACAATCCGGAAATCGACGAAACCATATACAGTGAAAAGGCTAAAAGGAAGGGTGTTGCGTTGATTTTTTGTAGCACATACATGGTTGAAGTTTCCTTTGATCCAGGGGAATTGACAAGTTAACTGCTGAAAAAAACCAAAAAATCATACTGTATAGATTTTTTCAATGCCATAACATTTTCCCGGCACGCAAAAGATCTCTGTCGAAAGTACCGGTAGTTCTTTGATAGTTTAGTTGCCGCTAATGGTAATTCTCTGGTTTGTCACATAACGTCCGTCTTCGGAACACAAGTGAGTGACATTCGCAGCGATGTCCGCCGGTGTGCAGACGAATCCGAAAGGCATATTGGCATCAAGCTCTCGCATATCATCCGGACCAGGCAGTAATGAAACCAGCTTCCGACCCATATCTGTGTCGACCAGCCCCGGCGCTATAATATTGACCCTCATACCATTCGATTTTTCCTCTTTGGCAAGAGTGTGTGCCAGCGCTTCCATCCCCGCCTTACCAACACTGTAGAGCCCCATGTTCGGTCCCATATTCTGAGCGGCAATGGATGAGATCATGATTACATCACTTCGATCTGCCTGTCTCATATGAGGGACCAGGGCTTTACACATGTAAATCGGGCCCCACAGATTGGCGCCCAACAACAGTTGCCACTGATCCATGGTGGCATCAGCGATCGTAGGTCTGTTAACAGCCGATGAGCCTATACCCGCATTGTTGATAAGGATATCAATCTGACCAAACGCCTGGATTGCGGATTCACACATCGCCTGACAGGCTTGTTGATCACTTACATCCGCCTGATAAATTTCGCACTTGCTGCCAAGACTGCGAACTTCCTCAGCAGTCTCTTCAGCAGCAGCCCGATTACTCGCATAGTTGAGGGCAATGTGAGCTCCCTCTGCAGCGAACCTCACTGCAATCGCCCGACCTATCCCTCTGCCGCCACCTGTAATCAGTGCAGTTCTGCCTTCAAGCTTTCCCATATCGAGCCCCATTAACATGTCATTATCAGGTGCAATGATAGTCCTTACTCTGTGCCAGAGAAAGTCAGGTTGAGCGAGAGCTTCCCTGGGCAACATAGGACCGATTTCCATGGGGTCGGAGTAAAGTGCCGGAGTAAAACGCAACATTGCCGCCAAAGTGAGACGTTTTACTCCGGCACTTTACTCCGACCCCACTATTCCTCCGACCCCACTATTCCAGTTACTATGGTGAGTGGATTTCCCGGGATATTGATAGAGATGAAACCGTTAGAAGGCATTAACATACTTGAATTTTCAACCATGATCACCGCATCATTTTCAGCGATGATGCTGGCCGAACAAGGCGCTCGGGTCATCAAGGTGGAACCCATCGAACCCGGTGACCCCATGCGTTTCCTCGGCAGTGCCAAAGGGGGTATCTCCGCACTTTTCGCGAACTGCAATCGGGGAAAGCGATCCCTGCGTCTGGATATCAAGTCAGACCAGGGCAGGCAAATCATTGAACAGCTGATTCAGGACACCGATATTGTTCTCTGCAATTATCGTCCCGACGTAATGGACAGACTTGGTCTTGGTAGCGAACACCTGCGAAGCTTGAACCCGCAGTTGATCTATGTCGCCATCAGCGGGTTTGGCATCAAGGGACCTGACCGCGATAAACCGGCATACGACCAGATCATTCAAACCCAGGTTGGTTTTCCTGCCGTTCAGGGCCATGGCGACGACAACCCCAGGATGGTGCGTAATCTGGTTTGCGACAAGAGCACCGCTTACACCGCGTGCCAGGCTGCAACAGCCGCTTTGTACTTACGCGAGAAGAACGGAGAAGGACAGCACATCGATATTGCAATGATGGATGCTGGCCTGTTCTTTCTTTTTCCTGATGGCTTCATGCATGAAACGCTACTGGATGAAGATGCAGATCATTTGGCGCCCTTGAGCGAACGAGGCTTCGAATTAACGAATAGTCGAGATGGAAGCGTTGCTGTAGCTGCGGCGACCGACGCACAATTAGTAGGTTTGGTTGCTGCTGTCGATCAACTGCACCTGTTTGCGGACGAGCGTTTCGATAGCCAGGAAAAACTAAGTGAGAACTTCACTGAATTCAGAGCATTGTTAAGAGCCGCATGTTCCAACTTCGATACGGACGAGATACTGAATAGACTGGCTGAAAACGATGTACCCGCAACAAAATATCATGACTACCGCGACGTTTTGAATCATCCACAATACGCGGCAAACACCACTATTGATGAGTTCAAACACCCGATCATGGGCAACATGCGACGCGTTAAATCACCGGCACAATTTCATGGGGAGCGTCTGGCGCCCGCTTCAAACGCGCCTGCACATGGGGAGCACACCAGGGACGTACTATCGGAAACAGGCATGACAAGCGCGGAGATTGACGAGTTGATACAACAAGGCATCGCGAAGGAACAGGATCCCTGATCTTTTCCTGGCTTTTGGAGAACGGCAATCAGACGATATATAAATTGACAAGCACCGATATCGATGCCACTATTCGGTATCGATATCAGTACCGGGAAACGACTATGAAATACGTAACCATGACCGAGCTCAAGCAGCGGGCCAGTCGAATCCTGGACGAAAAGCAACCGACTGCCATCCTGCGTAACAGCAAGGTAGAAGGCTATTACATCCCGGCAGAGTCCCTGGTATTCGACACGGTGGATGACACCCGGGTAGCGGAACTGACTGAATCGATTCTTGATGAGCGATCAAAGGTGCTGGCCTACCTTGCGAAGCGGTGAAGATCGCATTACCGACCGGGCAGCAGATCGCCGACCTGCACGAGCACATCATAGCCAGACACGGTGGACTACCGGGTTCCCGTATCGGCGCCACACCGGGTGCCGTGCTCGGTCGAGTCCACATGAACCTGGCATACCAATTTGAACAACCGACTGTCTCACAGGTCGCGGCCTTCACTGTGTACGCGTTCACGGTCGGACATCCATTCAACGATGCAAATAAACGTACAGCGCTTGCTGTGGGCGATCTCATCCTGCTGATGAACGATGAGAACATCATAGCGTCTGATTATCAGATTGAGCTTGCAGATCTGATCATTGAGCTTGCTGCTGGAAACATCGATCAGGACAGATTCATACAGCGGTACGTCGAGATGCTCAGACGAGATGATTGACAGGTGTCCCCAATCTCGCGTCATATGAGTAGCTGACCACCAAGTGAGAACTCGATCGTGACGTTCGTGAGTTAAGCATCGAGGGGAAAAGGGTATGCCTAGTCCAGGAATGTTAAGCACTGGGTCGAGTAATAGTGTATTTTGGGTGGTCTCTGGGTCACTCCACACTTTCGGAGACTGCTCTTTGTTGCTAGTCTCTATGGCAACAATAATTCAAACATGGAATAGGAATGTTTAAATCTGATTGCGCCAGGTCAGGGAGTTTAAGTGTCGTGATGCTAACGATCCTTGTTCTGGCATCAAACGTCTTTGCTGATACCAGACCGAATGTCATTCTGGTGATGGCAGACGACATGGGATGGGCGCAAACCGGTTACTACGGTTATCCCCATATGAAAACACCCCATCTTGATGATATGGCTAAAAACGGCCTGCGAATGGATCGATTCTATGCGGGTGCTCCCAGCTGTACACCGACCCGGGCATCGGTAATGACGGGTCGCACCAACGACCGTACCGGGGGATTTCGCGTTGGACACTCGATTAACAAGCAGGAAAAGATGCTCTCGACTGCCTTCAGGGAAGTGGGTTATGCAACGGGCCACTTCGGCAAGTGGCATCTGAATCAGGTCAGACACGATGAACATCCGCTTCCCGCTGATGATCCTCACAATCCTGGTGAGTTGGGATTTGACTATTGGCTGAGCGCCTCCGGGTTTGATTATCCTGAATTTGAGTTGAGTCGTAACGGTAAACGTGAAACGTTTCAGGGCTATGGCCCGGAAGTCATAGTTGATGAGGCAGTGAAATACATCGGCAGGCAGGTGGCGCAGAAAAAGCCCGTATTTGTTGTCATCTGGTACTCGGCGCCTCACGGTCCCTGGACTGCAGCCGAGGAAGATATCAAACCTTTCCTGGGCAAGGTGAATCGGACCTCGGCAAACATGATGGGTGAAATTGTGGCCATCGACCGGTCGATTGGTCATTTACGGCAAAGCCTGAAGGATCTGGGTATAGCGGACAATACCCTCGTCTGGTTCACCAGTGATAATGGCGGGACACCCGCTTCCGATACACTGGTCCGGGGAGAGGGCGAGGATAGAGAAGTCATTAACCCATCAGACTGTGGCGATCACATTGACCCGAACCTCACCAGCCTCGAGGCGCGGCAACTCCATGGCTGCTACCTGGGCGTGGACCCTGACAGCACGGGGCATTTGCGCGGCTACAAGAAAGATTTTTATGAGGGAGGACTCCGCGAACCGACCGTTGTGGAGTGGCCCGCGGGAATCAAACCACGAGTATCGAATTTCCCTTCAGGGACTGTCGATATATTTCCCACATTGATTGACGTGGCGGGCTTGAATCCGGATTCCATCAACAAGGTACACGATGGCATTTCGCTTGCGGAAGTCTTCAGCAAAGAACCCGTGCGAAGGGAGCAACCGCTGGGGTTCAGGGCAAGCGGCGGCTGGATGTGGTTGGATAACGATTGGAAGATCGTCAAGAATGCCAATTACACTGGTGGCAAGGAAAATACTTATGAACTGTACAACGTCATTGGTGACCCCAGCGAAAAACAGAACCTGATCGACACCTATCCGGAAATCGCCGAGCGACTGTATGAGCAGTATAAGGAGTGGAGTCTTTCCGTGAGCCGCAGCGCGTTGGGAGCGGACTATCCCGAAGGAAAGGTGCATCCCACCGGGAGAGAACCTGATCCGGTGATCGACGATCGCCGAGCGATGAGAGTCAGGGAATGGGCTGAGGAAGTACGGGCAGCAGAAGCGAGCAGGTAAGGAGTTCTCAAGATGGCGCCAAACATTGTTTTGTTCATGACAGATCAACTGAGGCGTGATGCCCTGGGTTGTTACGGAAATGACATCTGCAAAACACCGAACCTGGATAAGGTCGCTGCCGAAGGTACGCGGTTTGACCAGGCCTATACTGTCAGTCCCGTTTGTTCACCGTCACGTGCGGCGCTTATGTCGGGACTGTATCCACATAACAATGGGGTGATGATCAATACCCACATCGCGCCGACATGGAACCGCGGGCTTCCAAAGGATACGCCAACGTTCAGTCAGCAGCTGAAGGATGCGGGTTACGTCCTGGATTATGCAGGCAAGTGGCACGTCAATGAGGATCTGGGTCCGGAGGAGTTTGGATTCGACCGACATGGTCTGACACCACAGCGAACCAGCAGCATAAAAAAACCAAAAGTATGGCCTGATCGAACCAGGTTGTTCGAACCCGGCACCACATCTACTGTGGAGTTTGCCAATGGCAGCATGATTGTAGCCGGAACAAGCACCGGGTCAGTGGAGGAGCACGCGACCACCAGGGTGACCAATGAGGGGATCGCCATGTTGCGCGAACGCGCGGCAGGAGATCAACCCTTTTTCCTCCGAATGGACGTCGTTGCGCCGCATTTTTCAAATCGTCCACCAGAACCCTACGGGTCAATGTATGACCCTGAATCCATTCCGCCGTGGCCGAATTTCGACGAGTCGTTTGAGGGCAAACCCGCGTCGCATCTTCGCAAGCATCAGGAATGGCATCTGGAAGACAAGGACTGGTCGTGGTGGCAGAACGTCGTGGCCAAGTACTACGGTGATGTTTCCCTGATTGATGCCTGTGTCGGCAGGGTGCTGGATGCCATCCGGGAGTGTGGCATTGAGGACGACACGATCTTTGTGTTTTCGACGGATCACGGTGATGCAACCGGTAGTCATAAACACTTCGAGAAATCCGGCACCATGTATGACGAGGTGTTTCGCATCCCGCTTCTGGCCAAGGTGCCCGGCGCTACTCCCAGGCAGGCGCCGGAATTTGTTCGCCTGATGGATCTGATGCCCACCTTTATCGAATGGGGAGGAGGTGAGATCCCCGAAAATCTGGACGCCAGGAGCCTGGCGCCACTGGTTGACGGCGAGACGCCAACGGACTGGCCGGACAGTGTGTACTGCGAAAGCCACGGTGAAGTCTGGGGTTACAGCAGTCAGCGCATGGTACGCACCGAACGCTGGAAGTATGTGTACCAACCCCACGATCTGGATGAACTTTATGACCTGGAAACGGACCCGGCCGAAATGAATAACCTCATCAACGACCCGGACCATGCAGACCGCCTCGAGGAAATGAAGGCACGTCTCATTGGCTGGAACGATGCGACCAATGACATGTTTCAGTGGAGATGGGTGCGGTGGAATTTCCCCGAACCCGTGAGTCCTTACTAACACCATGATTATCAGAAAGATCAGCTCAGGCATTCTGGCTTGTCTGTTAGCCTGGCAAGTGGCGGCTGCCCCCCATGTCATTCTGGTGATGGCCGATGACATGGGGTATGCGCAGACCAGTTATTACAACCACCCGGTGCTCAAGACACCCAACCTGGATGATATGGCGAAAAACGGTCTGCGTATGGATCGTTTTTATACCGGTGCACCTCAGTGTTCCACCACCCGGGCGACGGTGATGACGGGTCGCACCAATGACCGCACGGGTGTCTTTACGGTGGGCGATTCAATCAACAAGCAGGAGAAGACGCTGTCCCAGGCGTTTCGCAATGCCGGCTATACCACAGCGCATTTCGGCAAGTGGCATCTGAACCAGGTGAATACACCGGAACATCCGATGCCCGCGGATGATCCTCATCACCCGGGAGAACTCGGTTTCGACTATTGGCTCTCGGAAACCAATCAGTTCAATCTGGATCCTGTGTTCAGCCGCATGGGTACGGCAGAACAGATCAAGGGTGAGTCTTCGGAGATTCTGGTGCAGGAAGCGCTGACATTTCTCGCGGATGCTCACAAACAAGGCAAACCTGCCTTTATCCTGATCTGGTACGCGTCTCCTCATGGGCCGATGGAAGCCCTCGATAAAGACAAGGCGGCGTTCGCCGACCAGCATGAATTCTCCGCTGCACACCATGGTGAAATCGTTGCCATGGACCGGTCCATCGGCATGCTGCGCCAGGGGCTTAAGGATATGGGCGTCGCCCGGGACACGCTTGTATGGTTTAACAGCGATAATGGTGGATTGCCCACCTTTGGCGTCACCCGGACATCGACCGGTGAATACATACCGGGGATCAACCCGGACTCGACCGGCCACCTGCGTGGATCCAAGAGTTCATTTTACGAGGGTGGATTTCGCGTTCCTGCGATTATCGAATGGCCCGGGCATATAAAACCCAGGATTTCCAACTATCCTTCCACCACGCTTGATATGTTCCCGACACTGATCGAAATCGCCGGTCTTGACCCCAACGATATTAATAAGGTGCACGATGGTATATCACTGGCGCCCAACTTCGTAACCGAGCAGAAGCGGCGAGACCTACCCATTGGATTCCGCGTAGGGGGTAATTTTGGCTGGCTGGATAATGACTATAAGCTCATCTATTACAGCGATTACGCCAAGGCGTTCGTAGATGGTGTGTGGAATCATCAGGTGTTTCTGTCGTTGCAGAAGGAGTGGGAACTGTACAATGTCGTGGAAGATCCCGCTGAGCAGGTGAATCTCATAGAGCAGGAGCCGGAAATCGCAGCGCGCATGCGAGCACAACTCGACGCCTGGAACGAATCGGTTGATAAGAGCGTAGAGGGCGCTGATTATCCTGAGGGTCGGGTGCTGCCGACCGGACGAAAAAATAAGCGATCCATTGATCCATAGTAAGAGCATCCATAGAGATGGCATTACTACCACTGGAAGTGACGCAGCCGGTACGTCGGGATTTGCTAATTTCCCAACAAGAACTTCAATGGGATATGAAATCGTTCGCGCCATGCTCTGGGACTGTGATCGGCACCCTCAAACTTGCGTGAGATCCAATCTTCGCCGGACCGATAGCCCTTACTTCGCATGACGTCATCCATTTTCAGTTGATAGCGCTCGTGGTCCGCGTCGTACGTTTCCGTACCATGATCGAAGTAGATCCTGTGTGCTCCCGCCTCTGGCCAATGTTCCTTAAACCAGGTAAGTACAACACCCTCGCCCATGTTCCAGTACGTAGACAGGCAGGCAGCGCCGCCAAAGACATCCGGGTACTCGGAGATGACATAAGCAGAGATCATCGCACCCATGCTCGAGCCGCTGACCAGGGTATTCTCTCGGTCCGGTAAAGTTCGATAGGTCTTATCGATAAACGATTTCAGGTCATGAACCAGGAATTTCAGATAATTGTCAGAGATGACCTCTTCACCTTTGAAGACCCGATTCCTGGAGATCATCATTTCCCCGACAGGCTTTTGTGGCATATATTCCAGCCCCCGATTGGGCTTTTCATCCAGACCCGTCCAGACCGCAACAACTATGGCCGGACGGATTTCTCCATTCTCTATGAGCCGAGTCATAGTTATGTCCACATCCCAGAGCCAGTCTGTCTCCAGCAATGTACTGCCGTGATGAAACAGGAACTGGCCGTCATGCATATACAGCACGGGATAACGTTCACCCGGAGACGATTCATAGCCTTCGGGTAACCAAACCTCTACAGGTCGTGGCGACCGATACTCCGACTCAATATAAGGATAATAATCAATTGTGCCGGTCGCGGTTGGTACAGGGTCAAGTGTCATTGGTCTTCCTGCTGTATCGGCCAGAGGTAATGTATTGTTCAAACGATTCACACCACACTATGGCAGAATTGTAGTCAGACGGATCGACCCCGTCCGGCAGATTGATGATGAAATTCTCAAACGTCTTTACATCACCCACCTGCACCATCGTTGACTTCAGCCGAAGAAAGTCCGCCTCGGTTTCGACAAATTCGGGAGAAAGATAAAGTCTGAAGTCGGGACCTGGCGATATCTTGCCGGAGAATGAAATCGTATCCGAGCCGATTGACAGTTCTCCCTCACCATAGTGGAGGGCATCACTATCTTTCCGATCCCGCGAAAACTCACCGACAAAATCACTGTTCTCTGACGCTTGCGCGATCATAACGGGGTCAGGCGCCGGGGGCGCAATCAGAATGGGTAGCGCATAGATACCAGCCGCAAACCCTACACCGACTGCCACCAGGTGCGATGCAAAAAGAGTAATCATTCGTTTTGTCATATCTAGAACGGTACGCATGTCATTAGTTATAGGCGATTCACGCATATTGTGACGACTTTTGCTACAAATCTGTAGTTTTTTGCAGGGGCAATGAGGGTGTAACAGTCGTGCTCTCGATGTGTCCAGGGGTGGATTGACACGCAGGGAAGCGTCTTGCAAACCAGCATAGATTGAGTTTAAGATGCATCCGGTTTTCTTGCCACAGAGGTGATCTGGGACTTCTTTACCAGATATTGAGGAGCCGGTCTTCGAGCCGTAGCTTAATCGCCCATACAGATTGCTGACACATAAAATGCAGCACATGTGTACCCTTTCGGTGATAATCGGCATTTTCCAGAGCCCCGTAAATTAAAAAATGACAGAATCGAGTCCCCAGGATATCTACTCCGGAACTTCACAGGCCCTTGAATTTCCGAAAATCAGCTTCCGTCGTATGACGCAACTGGTCTGGAAGACCTGGCCATTCATGCGGCCGATGCTCAAACACATCATTGTGCTGCTCCTTGTAGGGTTCCTGCAGGGCATTTTCTTTGCCGGGTCGCTGTTCGTTGCAGGTGACATCTTTACTAACAAAGTGCTGGTCGGCGAGAAAGTACAGCCGTTTCAGGCCTGGGCAATGGGGTTGGACGAGTCTTATGTAAAAGAGGAATTTGAGCCCGGAACCCAAGAAATGGACGATCACGATGACGTCGAGTCGGAGGAATCCCGGGGATTGCTCGCGACGCTCGTTGGCCTGGTAGGCATCGAACCAGTCGAGGAAGAGAAAGAAGATCAAGCCGAAGAGACAGACGCCGACGATGAAGCAAACAAGCTGACCGGAGAACAGCGTAAGGTTGTTCGTGACAGAATGATAATTCTGCTTGCATTTCTGTCTCTGTTGGGCGGCGTCATGTATGGCGTGGTGTTGCCTTATTACGGTCGCTGGGTGTGGCACAACGTCAATCAGAATCTGCGGGTTGCCATGATAGAAAGGGCGGAGCACCTGTCGTTGCGCTACCACAGCAATACACGCGTGGGCGATGCGATCTTCAGGGTGTACCAGGACAGCGGCGTAATCATCAGCCTTCTGGAAGAAGGGATCATCGGTCCTGTGTCGATTATCTATAGTCTGGTGCTGGGGCTTGTATTTATCGCTTTCTTTGATCCGCTGGTAGCTTTGGTATGCGTTCTTGTTCTGGTGCCCATTGTTTTGCTTGTGTACCTGTTTACCCCTCGCATTCGACGACGTTCGCTGGTTAACAGGCGTTCCTACAGCGATCTCACGTCACGTCTGCAGGAGTCTTTTTCGGCCATCAAGGTAGTGAAGGTGAACAGGGCGGAATCACGGATCCTCGATCGCTTCAATACGGATTCCGAGCGTGCGCTTGATGCCGCATTGGCGCTTCGCCTGGAGATGGTCTTTTTGGGTGTGTTGGTAGCGATCGTTGGTGGTGTGGCCATGCTGGGACTTGAATTCGTCATGGTGAAGTGGGTTGTTGAAGATCGGGAAACATTCCTGGGCGCGATGGTTGTTGCGTTTATCGGGTTTACCGTTTGGAATCTTGGTGCATTTAACGCTGCAAATTCACGGGTAGAAGATACCGCTGAAGCGACCCGGGGATTAACCAGGGTCTGGGCCCGATTGCAGGATCTGTTTATTGCCCTGGAGCGGGCTTTTTTCCTCCTGGATCTTAAGCCGGAGGTGGACGATCCGGAGAATCCCAGGGAGTTTCCCGAATCAATCCGGAAGATTTCGTGGCGTAATGTTCATTTCGCCTACACGACTCAGCGAATATTGAGTGGTGTCAATCTGACCGCAGAGGTCGGAACTGTTACCGCAATTGTTGGCCAGACAGGCGCGGGTAAGTCGACCTTGTTGTCGATGCTTCTACGGCTCTATGACCCTGACGAAGGTAGCGTGCTGATTGATGAAGAGGATCTGCGCGATCTGCGCATTGATGATATCCGCCACAACACGGCGATTGCTCTGCAGAGGAATGTTCTGTTTGCTGCAACGGTAGAAGAGAACATTCGCTACTCTTCAGTCGACGCCAGTCGGGAAGATGTAGAAGCGGCTGCACGAGTTGCCTGTGCCGATGAATTCATCAGGAGTTTGCCCAACGGCTATGACACGGAACTCGGTGAACGCGGGGGCAAGCTTTCGACCGGTCAGCGGCAGCGTCTTTCTATCGCACGCGCCGTTGTGCGTGACACGCCCATACTGATACTGGACGAACCGACGGCATCACTCGATGCTGCGACGGAACATCAGGTGCTTGCCAACCTTGCCCGGTGGGGTCGCAACAAGGTGGTGTTCATCATTACCCATCGTCTGTCTACGATTCGCAATGCCGATCAGATAGCGTTTCTTGACGACGGTCTGATTGTCGAAATCGGAACCCACGCCGAGTTGCTGGACAGGGAAGATGGTTACTACAGGAAATTTGTAGACGCTGAAACCGTAGGGAAGGTTGCCTCATGACAGAGATGAGCCTGGATACGGTTGACCGACAGGTCAGGTTTGACGACCGGATAGATATCGATACGGAGATTACCAACAGGGAATCTTTGGTTATCGTCGGTCGAAGTTTCAAGCTGCTGAGTCAGGTCAAGAAGCTGTTTGCGGCGAAGATTCTTCTTGGATTAAACGTTATGGTGCCCGTCCTGATTGTGCCGTGGCTTGGAAAGATCCTTGTAGACAACGTGTTGTTACAAAAGCCGTTCGGTGAAACTGAAATCCCGTACCCGCCGTTCATGGATCCAGTCATCACATGGCTTACCGGTCTGGATCCGCTAGAGATCATGCTGCGCCTGACACTCTTTTATGTGGCCATGCTGGTGCTGATCGGGATGCGGGTTGGGGGAACCTACGCGGGGACTTTTGAAGGCGGTGATGCTGCGTCTGAAGCTGAGAATCAGATTAGCGGCGCTTACAGCGAGGCCAGCGGATTGTTTGGTCTCGTAGAATTTTGGGTAAACGTACGTCTGACCCAACGTATTGCCAATCGTCTGCGCACCCGGTTGTTTGAGCGGATGAGCCAGCTGCCCATGACGACGTTGGACGACCAGCGTATTGGCGACTCCATCTATCGGGTGCTTTATGACGCACCTTCTGTACCGGACGTGTGTTATCAGATAACGATCAGACCTTTCTATACGCTGCTTGTTTCGCTGATCAATATGTACCTGATCAAGTACACCTATGGGGCAGTAATTCCGGAAGTGGTATGGGTGGCATGGGTAATGCTGCCATTGGCATTCCTGTTTGTATTCCCTGTGTCCGGACTCCTGCGGCGTGTTAATCAGACAAAACGTGCCGCGGGGTCGGCAACGACCAACTCGATGGAAGAGGCGGTAAACAACATAGATGCAGTACAGAGTCTGGGTGGCATGGAACATGAAGTGAATCGTTTTGCTGAACGCAGCAGTGAATCTTTTCGTCGCGAACGCTTCGCCATGCTGGCGTGGATGCTGATTCTGGTTGTTGGCTTTGTAGTGATTGCCATTGGTGCGTTATACATTACGATTCTGATTACCAACAAAATTATTGAGGGGCAGATGACCCCCGGGGACTTCTGGGTGCTGTTCGGAATTTATTTTGGATTGTCGGAGGCTGCAATCACGCTTGGTGGCTTCTGGATTAATCTGCAGCGCAGTGTCGCCGCGGTGCGTCGGGTGTTCTTCTTTATCGATTACGCGTCGGATGAGGATCTGGCGGGAGAGCAGGTGTTAGGGCCCATCAGGCAAGGCGTCACCATGGATAATGTTGAATTTCGTTATCCCGATGGTACGAAGGCGCTTTCGGATATTAACCTTGAACTATCGATCGGAGAACTGGTTGCCCTGGTCGGCCCGACTGGCGCTGGTAAGACCAGTCTCGCCTATCTCATTCCCGCGTTACTAAAACCCACCAGCGGACGTGTGTCGATCGATGGTGTGGATCTCAATGAGGTTGAGTTGGACTCGCTGCGCGGGCAGGTCGCCTATGTCTTCCAGGAACACCTGCTACTGTCAGAAACTATTCGGGAGAACCTGTTGCTGGCTAATCCCGGAGCGAGCGAGCAGGATATGGTGAGTGCTCTTGAGACTGCGGGATGCATGGGTTTCATTGACAGGATGCCGGATGGCATCGACACCGTTCTTGGCAGATCAGGTAATACGCTATCGGTGGGTCAGCAACAGCGACTCAGCATTGCTCGGGGTCTGGTGCGCGATGCCCGGATATTGATACTGGATGAGCCGACTGCAGCCCTCGATCCCGCAACGGAAAATGCCCTGGTGGATGCATTGCGCCGGGCGACCGAGGGACGTCTGGTGGTTGTGATTGCCCATCGTTTATCGACGATAAGACGCGCGGACCGCATCATCTTTCTTGAGGAGGGAACCATCAGGGAATCCGGAACCCATGAGTCGATGATGGCGGACGAAGACAGTCATTATCGCCGTTTTGTTGAACTGCAGAATGAGTGATCACGCAGGGGCTGGATTCTACGCCCGCAGGCTGTGAATGGCGCTAATGATTTCCATCAAATGCAAGGACTCCGCCTTGTTGAATTGCGGGCACTCGCGCAGACCTGCGGCCAGGCATCGATGGATGGCTTCAACCATATAGATAAAGCCCTGCTGATTGGGAAAGGGTCGCGGCATGCGAATCGAATCAGGCAGGGGATATTCAAACCGCTGCAGCGGTGATGGCGTATTGCCGTTCATATAACGGGACGGTGTCACCGGTGGTATACGCACCGTCAGGGCGGTCGGGCAATGTCCAGGTTCTTCCAGCGTGATGCGACCCTTGCTGCCGATAAATTCAGTCACCTCCGGAAACTCACTGGGAAAGGCGACAAACGTCAGGGAGGCAAAACGGTTGTTTTCAAATTCCAGCATGGCGCCCCCGGCTCCGCTATTTTTCCCACCCACTTGTATGTTGGTCGGTTTCGCATCACCGTAGGCGAGCGTCATGGCTTGCGCGGTATACACTACTGCAAAGTCCGACTGCACCATCACCACGTCACCGATGGCTCCCTCCTCGATCAGGTGACGCGCATGCTCGACTGCGGGAAAAAAACGCGTCCACACGCCATCCTGCAACATCACATTTTGCCGCTCTGCGGCGGCGTACATTTCCCTGGCGTCAGACATGTTGTTCGCGAGCTCCTTTTCGCACAGCACGTGCTTGCCGGCCTCGATGGCGATCAGGCTGTGTTCCTTGTGCACATCGCCAGGGGTACCGATGTAGACAATATCAATATCCGGTGCAGCCACCATGTCCTCGTAGGTGTCGTATGCCTTCTCGACGCCGTGCTCTGCTGCAAATGCATGAGCGTTGTGTGCCGACCGGCTGGACACGCCCGCAATGGTGGCGCCGGTACATTCGCGCGCCGCGCTGACGAACTGGCGGGAAATTTCCCCTGTGCCGATAATTCCCCAGCGCAAGGGAAAGGCCACATCTTCGGCACGGGTAAGACCGAGGCTCACATCTCTGGGTGGGAAGGCCTGCGCAGGTGGGGGAGCAGTTTTTTTTGCCATAGTGTTTTCTTCTTCCTGAACGGGCGCCGGTCACAGCAAACTGGAGTATAAGTTAGATTAACCACAGTTTGCACGAGCAACGTTGTGACAACACTTTTTTGGTTGACCGGATTCGTAGTCTGACATAAAATTTTTAGACCTCGAGTCGGGCAGGCAGCGAGGATAATAGGTGTGTGCCCAGTCCATATCCGCCCGACTTGAGAGGACTTACCATGCACTTTGGATATTTTCTGAATTCCAATAACCTTGGTCTGCGCAAGACCTTTACCCAGGTTCTGAACGAGGGCCGCGAGATTGCACAATATTGCGATCAACACGGCTGGCACTCTATCTGGTCCACTGAACACCACTTCGGCCATGAAGGGCTCGAAGTCTGCCCCAACCCGGTACTGATGTGTGCTGATCTGGCCGCTCACACCGAGAGACTTCGGATAGGCCAAGCTGCGAGCATCATCACGTTTCGGCATCCGCTTCAAGTAGCAGAAGATGTCGCCATGCTCGATCACATGTCGGGCGGGCGAGTCGAGTTTGGCGTTGGGCGGGGCATCTACCCGCGTGAGACGCTCAACATGAACCCGATCGCTGATGTGCGCAACCCGGCCGTTAACCGGGAACTGTTCGCTGAAGGCCTTGAAGTTATTCGGCGGGCCTGGACTGAAGAGTTCTTCTCGTATTCAGGCAAGCACTTCGAGTATCCGTATCCCGGTGTTTCTTTCCCCCACCCGATGAGTACCCCGCTGCCGGTAAACACCGACCCAGACACGGGGGACATCACCGCACTGGCGCTTGTGCCTCGACCCTTGCAAGACCCGCATCCACCCATCTGGCAGGTTGTCGACACGATGCCATCTATCACCAGCGCGGCTCAGATGGGACTCAACGTGATGTTCTGGATTCCGCCAACAGACTCGTTGGTTCCACGGTTCGAGATGTACCGCGATAAGGCTTCCGAAGCCGCCGGCAAAGAAATCCCTCTGGGTTCCGGCGTCGCGGTTTTGCGCGACATGTGCGTCACCGAGACGATGAAAGAAGCCGAAGAACTGGCCGGTGAGGCGATGTTGCGATATGTGCGTTGGGTCTGCCATTACCGGGGACTCAACAATCACCGGTATCCCGGTGAAGAACTGCCCGAAACCGACAACAAACTCGACCTGTTGAGCTACGACTGGGTGCATCCCCGCAATCTGCTCTTCGGCACGCCCGAATATGTGACTGAAAAGATTCAGGAGATGAAAGACAAGCTCAATATTCAGAACTTGTTGGTGTGGTCAAGCTTCCCGGGGATGCGACATGAGGTAACCATGGCGAGCATCAAAATGTTCACCGAGCAGGTCATGCCCCACTTCAGCGAAGACGAACAGGCTGACCATCTGGAAGGAGTAGCATAATGAACTTTGAACTACGAAAGCTGGTGACCACCAGCGAAGAAATCCACGTTGAAGGCAACAAGAAATGCGAGGCGCCATTACGGTTGTATGGCGTGGCCGCAGTCATCACCAACCCCTGGGCAGGTCAAGGGTTCGTGGAAGACCTCATGCCGACGATACTTGCGGTCGCCCCGGAACTCGGATCGCTCATGGTGCCGCGCCTTGTCGAGATGGCCGGCGGCGGCGAAGCGGTCGAGGCATACGGCAAAGCAGCCATTGTCGGTAGCAACGGTGAGATCGAACACGGATCAGGCATGATCCACACGCTTCGGTTCGGCAACGTCTTTCGAGACGCGGTTGGCGGTACCTCGTATCTGTCGTTCACCAACACTCGGGGTGGTCCCGGAGCGACCGTGTCGATCCCGATGATGCACAAACTCGACGCTGGCTGGCGATCTCACTACCTGACCCTGGAAATGACCATAGCCGACGCGCCCGGCCCCGACGAGATAGTCGTCGCGATTGGGGCATCGGTTGGGGGTCGGCCGCATCACCGAATCGGTAACAGGTATTCCGATATGGAAGAGATGGGGTTGGACAACGCCCCATGAACGCGACACTTTGCCGTGTCGCAGGGGCAGGACCTCCGCTGGTTCTGATACACGGCGTCGGGCTGGATCACACCATGTGGGATCCGGTGGTCGAGGTCCTGGCGCAGCAACACCAGGTTCTGCGATACGACCTTCTGGGGCACGGAAGCAGCGACGATCCTCCCGGTCCGCGCCGGCTCGACGATTTTGTTGATCAACTCCTGGAAGTTCTCGACTGCCACCAGATTGAAATCGGCGATGTGGTCGGCCTGTCACTCGGTAGCCTTGTTGCCTTGATGACTGCGGCCCGCCACCCTAATCGAGTCCGCCGAGTAGTGCTGGTGAGCACTGTTTTCGGCCGTAGCGAAAGCCAGCTGACCGGGGTTCGACAACGTCTGGAACTAGCCGGGAACGAAGGACTTGAACCTGTGGCAGATCTGGCGATCAAGCGTTGGTTCACACCGCAGTGGCGGGCATCGCATCCCGCGGAGACAGAATCGGTGCGGCAACGACTGCTCACCACCGACCACGTTGGCTACCTGAAGGCGTATCGCCTGTTCGCTGAAGCAGATGACCTGGCCTCTGCTTCAGCGCCTGATGTCGAAGCACCCACGCTGGTCCTCGCCGGTGAACGCGACAGTGGTTCCACGCCAGAGATGGCTGTCGCTCTTGCCAATGCGATCCCGGGTGGAGAAGCCCGGATAATGCCCGGGGTGCACCACCTCGCTCCCATAGAAGATCCAGACCTGTTCTCGAATGCCCTTCTGGAGTTCCTCAATCAGGAGAATCCCTCATGACCGACTATCAACTCTACATCGACGGAGAGTTTTGCGATGCTTCCGACGGCGATCGTTTCGACTGTGTCAACCCGGCAACCGGAAAGCGCTGGGCCAGTGCACCCGCGGCCACCGCAGACGATGTCGACAGAGCGGTAAACGCGGCGCACCGGTCGCTTCGTCTTGGGCCATGGCCTGCGCTGACCGCGACCCAGCGTGGACAACTGTTATTTCGGCTCGCAGACCTTGTTGCCGGGAACGCTCATCACCTCGGCAGTATCGAGACGACCGACAGCGGCAAGCTAGCTGCTGAGACCCGCTCGCAAACCGCTTATATAGCCGACTATTATCGCTACTACGGGGGGCTCGCCGACAAAATTCAAGGCGCCACGCTGCCCATCGACAAGCCGGACATGCACGTCTTCACCAGGCGCGAACCCATAGGAGTAGTTGCGGCCATCGTGCCCTGGAACGCCGAAATGTTTCTTACCGCAACCAAGCTCGGACCGGCGCTCGCGGCAGGAAATACCATTGTGATCAAGGCATCTGAGGAAGCCCCGGTGGTATTGCTTGAGTTTGCAAAACTGATAGCTGAAGCTGGCTTCCCTGCTGGTGTCGTCAACATCATCACCGGTTTCGGAGAACCCTGCGGTCGAGCGCTGACAAGCCATCCGCTTGTCAGCAGAGTCGCCTTCACCGGCGGGACTGCAGCAGCAAGCAAGGTGGTCGCCAATACCGCAAGCAACTTTGCTCACGTTAGCCTCGAGTTGGGCGGTAAGTCACCGATACTGGTGTTTGACGACGCCGATATGGAAGGCGCAGTCAATGGAGCCATAGCGGGCAACTTCGGCGCCACCGGACAAAGTTGCGTTGCGGGATCACGGGTCATTGTGCAATCGGGTATCCACGACGAATTCATGGCGAAACTCATTGACCGGGCCAAAGAGATTCGTATCGGCGACCCGCTTGAGGATCGCACTCAGATGGGGCCGTTGGCGACACAGGCGCAGCTTGACCGGATACAGCAGGTGGTAGCGGAGTCCGAAGCGCAGGGAGCTGTAGTACAAACAGGCGGTAAACAGCCCGATGGCTTCGATTCCGGCTGGTACTACGAACCCACTATCATCTCCTGCGAGGACCGGTACACACCCTGTACCCAGGTCGAGTTATTCGGTCCCGTCATGTCGGTGCATCGTTTTGAAGACGAACAAGATGGCGTTGCTCTGGCCAATGACAGCCCGTTTGGCTTGGGCGCCGGTGTGTTCACCAAAGATGTGTCCCGGGCTCATCGGGTCGCGGCGGCCATCCATTCCGGCATCGTCTGGATAAACACCTACAGAGTGATTTCTCCGATCGCCCCTTTCGGAGGATTCGGCCAAAGTGGCTATGGCCGGGAAGCCGGCATGGACGCCATCTACGATTACACCCGCACCAAGACGGTCTGGGTCAATACTTCCACAGACCCCATGGCCAATCCCTTTGTGATGCGCTGAGACGGTCACCAGGGGATAAATGGACCTGACCCCATTTTGTGGTCCTCTCCCCGGTGCCACCGGTCGCGCCGGGGTGCCCCTAGCGCGCGCCCGGGCGCCACGTCAGCCGGAACTCGACCCCGTGTTCGGGCCGTTGTCCGGCCACCTCGCGGCGCATGCCCGCCAGCGACATCTGAAGCGACTGCCCGCGCTCCCAGTGCGCGCCGGCGCGCAGTTCGCAGCCGCTCGGACCCACCGAGGACAGGGCGGCAAACGGCGCCATGGACCCCTTGCCCTTGAACGCGGCGAACCCGTAGCCCACCTGCGCCTGCAACCGCATGTCGGTATCGAAGCCGTAGCCCGCCAGTCCCCGCGCATCGCGCGCCGACCACAGGCGCTCGGCTCCACCGCTCGCATCCGCGCCCCAGGACGGCGCCACGGACAGTGTCAGTCCGCGCCCGG
>LXNI01001211.1_pt1 | contig 23813 bp, 22 predicted proteins | sample 809091 | NCBI WGS metagenome assembly LXNI01 (sample SAMN04870527, study PRJNA318959) | sponge metagenome | biome: 01000161; feature: marine sponge reef; material: water | host: Sarcotragus foetidus | place: Greece: Milos, Mediterranean Sea | collected 2013-05-29 | depth 5-7 m | reverse complement strand
CGGCGTGCTGCGCATTGTCGTCGGCTCCAAGATTCCATCCTATGACGGCCACCGCGAATCGACCTTCGGCATGATCCATCCGATCCGGCCGTTTTACAGCCTGTTGATCCGCGTCAACCCGGACGACCCGCAATCGGCGGACTTCATCTGCGATCTCTGCGAAGGTGACCTGCCGGCACCGACCAATGAAGGCAAGACCTATACCTTCAAGATCCGCCAGGGCGTGGAATTCCACGACGGCACGCCGCTGACGGCGCATGACATCGTGGCGACCTACAACAAGATCATCTTCCCGCCGGAAGGTATTCTGAGCAACCGCGTCAGCCGCTTCTCGATGGTGGACAACATTTCGGCGCCGGATGACTTTACGGTCCAGTTCGACCTGAAATACGCCTCGCCGGGCTTCATTCCCATGGTCGCGACGCCATTCAACTTCGTTTATGCGAAGAAGGATCTGGAACAGGCCGATCCCGAGGGCAAGGACCCGCAATACGGGATGAAGTGGCACCAGAGCAACATCAACGGCACCGGGGCGTTCTCGTTCGTCGAGCATCAGCCGGGCTCGCATGTGCTGGGCAAGCGCTACGAGAATTACCATCATGAGGGCAAGCCCTATCTCGATGGTTACAAGGCGATCTCTGCGCCGAAGATGTCGATTCGCATTCAGGCGATTCGCGGTGGGCGCGCCGATATCGAGTTCCGCGGCTTCCCGCCGAAATCCCGCGACGATCTCGTCAAGGCGTTGGGCGACGACATCAATGTTCAGGAAAGCGCCTGGAACTGCACTTTCGGTTACGCCGGAAACCAGACCAAGCCGCTCTTCCAGGACAAGCGCGTGCGGCAGGCCATGACGCTGGCCCTCGACCGCTGGGGCGCGTCCAACTATCTGTCCAAGATCGCGATCGTGAAGACCGTTGGCGGCCTCGCGCTGCCGGGTCATCCCGTGGCGACTCCCGAGGACGTGCTGAAGACCTATTACGGCTACTGGCCCGACATCAAGAAGAGCCGGGAAAAGGCGCGTGAGCTTCTCAAGGCGGCAGGCGCCGAGGGCGCGCATTTCAAGATCTGGAACCGTGCCGTGGATCAGCCCTACAAGGTCGTCGGCACCTGGATGCTGGACCAGTGGAAACAGGTCGGCCTCGATGTTGAACAAGTCGTGGTGCCGACTGGTCCGTGGTATGCCGGCCTGCGCGACCCGGATGCGTTCGATGTCGCGATCTGGCCGTCCTGCCAGAGTGTCGTGAACCCGATCGTGGATGCCGGCGCATGGCTATCGAGAGAGCGGGCGCCTGATAACCGCGGCTACTACACGGACACGGTTCTGGACGAATGGTATGACGAGATGAACCGGGAAGGCGACCCCGAGAAGCAGAAGGAAATCTACCGAAAGTTCGAAAAGCGCGTCCTGCATGACGAGGCGCATTTCGGTCAAGTGCTGTGGTGGAACAAGATCAACCCGCACCGTTCCTTCGTGAAAGGCTGGAAGATCGCGCCGTCGCATTACCTGAACCAGTCTCTGGACCAGGTATGGCTCGATGTTCCGGACGAGGAGCGCAAGCAGCGCACTATGGACGAACTGGGCGGCTGACCGCCCAACCTCTCGCGCCGCTCCGGGAAACCGGGGCGGCGCCTTCTCTCTTAGAGGCGTTCATTCATGTATAAATATGTCATCAAGCGCCTGCTGCTGTTGATTCCGACCCTGCTCGGAGCGGCGGTTCTGGTTTTTCTGCTGCTGCGCGCTGTTCCTGGCGACGTTTGCCAATTGCGCCTCGGCGGCGGCGGCGAGTGGATCGACCCGGTGGCGCTGGAGCAATGCAAGATCCAGCTCGGCCTCATGGAGCCGATGCATATTCAATTGTTCGATTTCCTGACGAGCTTCTTCACCTTCAATTTCGGCGAGTCGATGTGGACCGGCCGGCCCGTGTCCTACGAAATTGCGTTGCGCTTCGAACTCTCACTCCAGATCGCGATCATGGCGACGCTGGTCTCCATCATCGTCGCCCTTCCGCTCGGCACCATCTCGGCGATCAAGCAGAATACCTGGATCGACTATCTGGTCCGCACGATCAGCATTGCCGGCATCGCCATCCCTTCCTTCTGGCTCGGCATCATCATCATTCTGGGTCTGCTGATTACCACACAAGCCTGGACCGGCACGCCATGGATGCCGCCCATCGACTACCGGCCGCTATGGGAAGACCCCGCCTATAATCTGTCGATGCTGATCTGGCCCGCGGTCGCCACAGGCTACCGTTATTCCGCCGTCGCGACCCGCATGACGCGCTCGGCGCTGCTGGAGGTGTTGCGGGAGGACTATGTGCGCACCGCCCGCGCCAAGGGTCTGCTGGAGAAGATGATTATCAACCGCCACGCGCTGCGTAACTCGCTGCTGCCGGTCGTGACGATCATCGGCATCGAATTCGCCTTCCTGATGGGCGGCCTTGTGGTGACCGAGCAGGTCTTCAACCTGAATGGCATCGGCAAGCTGTTCGTCGAATCGGTGACCAATCAGGATTATGTGATGACCCAGTCCCTGGTCATGTTGGTGGTCACGATTTTCGTTCTCGTCAATCTCGTGGTCGATATCCTCTACGCGGTGCTCGACCCGCGCATCCGCTACAGCTAGGAGGCCTCACTGATGGCGACAGTCTCCGATGGCCGCCTCGCGGTAGCCATGTTTGAGGAGCCGGCGGCTCTCAAGCCCTGGCATGTCAAATTACGCGAAACAGCGCGCAAACAACCGGTGGGGGTGGCCGGCGCGATCATCGTCGTGCTGATGATCCTGATGGCGATCTTCGCCGATGTGGTGACCCCTTACGACCCGTTGCTCAACTCTTATGAATACATGCTGGTGCCGCCCGACGGGAGTTACATCTTCGGCACTGACATGCTCGGGCGCGATGTCTATTCCCGCATCATTTACGGTGCCCGCACGGCGCTGTTCGTCGGCTTTGCTTCCGCCGCGGTCGGCGGCTTCTTCGGCCTCATCCTGGGCGTCTCCAGCGCCTATTTCGGCGGCTTGTTCGACCTCATCTTCCAGCGCATCATGGACGTCTTCATGGCGTTCCCGCTGGTCATCATGGCGCTGGCGGTCGTGTCGATCCTCGGCACCGGCACGGAAAATGTGATCCTGGCGATCATCGTGCCCTTCGTGCCGAGATGCGCGCGTGTGGTGCGCTCCTCCGCTCTCCAGATTCGTGAAATCCCCTATATCGACGCCGCCAAGGCCTGCGGCTTCGGCCATGCGCGCATCATTCTGCGCCATATGGCGCCGAATGTGATGGCGCCCTTCCTCATCATGGTCACGGCCTTTGTCGGGCAGGCGATCCTGACCGAAGCGTCACTCTCCTATCTCGGCCTCGGCGTGCAGGAGCCGACGCCCGCCTGGGGGCTGATGCTGCAGGGCGGGGCCGAAGAGTTCGCGGAAAGCGCGCCCTGGGTTGCGATCTTCCCCGGCCTGGCGATCACGCTCGCCGTCTTCGGCTTCAATCTCTTCGGCGATGCGCTGCGCGACGTGCTCGACCCGAGGCTCCGGTCCTCGCAATAGAGCAGCCGGGAACGGTGGAGGAGGATGCAGCCATGCCCGGACGGGAACGGGAAGAGTTTCGCATCGAAGGGCTCAACGAGCCTATCAGCCACTACACGGATGCCGTGCGCTTCGGCGACCTGCTGTTCACCTCCGGAATTGCGCCTGTCGATGAGAACCTCAACCTGGTCGGTGGAGACGACGCGGGCGCCCAGACGAGGCGGCTGTTCGAGAACATGGACCGAATTCTGCAGGCCGCCGGCGCATCCTTTGCCGACATCCTGAAGGTCACGGTCTATCTGACCGATGTGGACGACCGCCATGCGGTGGACGTCGTCCGCCGGGAGTTCTTCGGGGACGCGCGCCCCGCCAGCACCCTCATCGGCGTGGCCGCGCTCGCCGTGCCCGGCATGAAGGTCGAAATCGACGCCGTGGCCGGCCTGCGGCGCGGCCCGACAGCGCCGCGCAGACCGTGACCCCAAGGCCTAGGAACGCGGCGGCTCCAGCACCAGCTTGCCGACGAAGCCCTTGGACAGAAACATGTCCTGGACCTTGGCGATCCGGGCCAGCGGGAAAACCCCGGAGACGACGGGGCGGATTTCACCACGTTCGATATAGCGGACAAGGTTCTCGAACACGATATCTTCCTGAAAGGTGCAGCCGAAAAACGACAGGTCCTTCAGGTAGAGCGTGCGCAAATCCAGCTCCACGACCGGCCCGGCTATAGCGCCGGCGCAGGCGTAGCGGCCGCCGCGCCGCAACAGGTCGAGCAGCGACGGCCACGCATTTCCGGCCACCAGATCGACGATGACATCGACGGAGTCCGGTCCGAGTTCGGCAAGAAGGTCCGCATGGCGGTCGACAACCCGGTGGGCGCCGAGCGAGCGGGTTGCCTCGGCCTTGGCTTCGCCCGCCACGGCAATGACATGCGCCCCCCGGCGGCGCGCGAGCTGTACGGCTGCCGACCCGACCCCGCCCGAAGCCCCGGTCACCAATAAGCGCTCCGCGCCCACCGCAGCCCGGTGCAGCATGTTTTCCGCCGTGGACCAGGAACAGGGAATCGATGCGAGTTCGGCGTCCGTCCAGTCGCAGCGCACGCCGAAGGTCTCCGAAGCGGGCGCCTTTGCATATTGCGCGAACGCGCCGTCGCATTCGGACCCGAAGGTCCAGCATTCATACGCGCCGCCGCCGGCATAGCTGCGCAGCATGGTCTTGACGAGGACGCGCTCCCCGATCCGTCCCGCGTCCACCCCGCCGCCGACCGCCACGATCCGGCCGCAGCAGTCGGCGCCCTGAATCCGGGGAAAGGTCATCGGCCGGCCGGACCAGGTGGCGTCGTCCCGGTCGATCTCGTCGAAGCCCGCTACGCCGCCTTCCCCGGTAGCGGCGCTCACCTTCTTCGAATACCAGCCGATACGGGTGTTGATGTCGGTATTGTTCACGCCGGCGGCGCCTACCCGGATTAGCACTTCGCCGGGGCCGGGTTCGGGCGTTGGGACATCCTTCCGGAGCTCCAGGACTTCTGGCCCGCCATGGCCGGTCAGCAACACGGCGGTCATCTTCGACGGTATCGGTTCGTTCATGGCCGCGGTCCCGGCGCCAGTCGTTCAACCGGCCTCGAACACGGTCCGCCCGTCCACCACGGTGTGGAGCACGCGGCCCTGGACCGGGCGGCGGTCGAAGGGCGAGTTCTTGGACTTGCTGCGGAAGGCGTCCACCTCGATGCGCCCCGGAATATCGGGGTCGAACACCACAACATCGCCCGCAGCGCCGGGCGCCAGGCGGCCGAGCGGCAGGTCCAGAAGGTCCGCTGGCCCGCAGGTCAGCTTCCGCAGCACCTCGAGCAGTGGCATATGACCGTTGTGATAGAGCTCCAGCGATAGCGGCAGCAGGCTTTCCAGCCCGACGATTCCGGGCTCCGCATCGCTGAAGGGCAGGCGCTTCGATTCCTGATCCTGCGGGTCGTGATCGCTGGCTATGGCGTCGATCGTGCCGTCCGCGAGCGCCTCGACCACGGCGCGTCGGTCCGCTTCCGACCGGAGCGGCGGCGAGACCTTGCCGAAGGTCCGGTATTCGCCGATGGCGGTTTCGTTGAGCGCGAAGTAATGCGGCGCCGTGTCGCATGTCACACGCCAGCCCTCGCGCTTGGCGCGGCGAATGAGCGCGAGCCCGGCCGCTGTGGTGACATGGGCGGCGTGGTAGCGCCCGCCGGTCAGCGCGACCAGGCGCAGGTCGCGGTCGATCATCATCGCCTCCGCAACGGCCGGGATGCCCGGCAGGCCGAGGCGGGTGGCGATCTCGCCTTCGGTCATCGCGCCGCCGCGCGCGAGCTCGGGCTCTTCCGGATGCTGCACGATGAGCGCGTCGAAGGTCTGCGCATAGGAGAGCGCCCGGCGCATGACGCGCGCGCTGGAAACGGCGCGCAGCCCGTCGGTGAAGGCGAGCGCGCCGGCATCCTGCAACATGCCGATCTCCGTCAACTGCTCGCCCTTCAGCCCGCGGGTGAGCGCGCCATAGGCGAACATCTTGACCCGCCGCACCTCCCGCGCGCGCCGGGCGATGAACTCGACGACATTCACATCGTCGATCACCGGCGCCGTGTTGGGCAGGGCGACAACCGCGGTGACGCCGCCGGCCGCCGCCGCCAGGCTGCCGCTGTCGATGGTCTCCTTGTGCTCGCCGCCGGGCTCGCCCAATTGCACCCGCATATCGATCAGGCCGGGCGCGGCGCAGGCGCCGTCGCAGTCGATCAGGGCCGCGCCCTCCGGGGCCGCGCCGGCCGTCACTTCGGGGCCGATTGCCGCGATCCGACCGTCCTCGATCAGTATGCCGCCGTAAGCGTCGAGACGGGTCGCCGGGTCCAACAGCCGGGCATTGACCAGGGCCGTGCGCTTGGTCACGCGGCTTCGGCCCGGTTCGATTGCAGCTTGCGGGTCAGCAGGTCGAGGCAGGCCATGCGCACCGCGACGCCCATCTCCACCTGCTCCTGGATCAGCGAGCGATGGATGTCGTCGGCGACGTCGCTGTCGATCTCCACGCCCCGGTTCATCGGCCCCGGATGCATCACCAGCGCATCCGGCCGGGCCGCCGCCAGCTTGTGGGCGTCGAGGCCGAAGAAATGGAAATACTCCCTGACGGATGGAACGAAGCTGCCTCGCATCCGCTCCGTCTGGAGGCGCAGCATCATCACGATATCCACGCCGTCGAGGCCCGCGCGCATATCGTGGAAGACCTCGACGCCGAAGCGGTCCATCTCCGCCGGCAGCAGGGTCGGCGGCGCCACGACGCGCACGCGCGTGCCCATGACGTTGAAAAGGTGGATGTTCGAGCGCGCGACGCGGCTGTGCATCACATCGCCGCAAATGGCGACAGTGAGGCCGGAGAGGCCGCCGAGCCGCCGGCGGATGGTCAGCGCATCGAGCAGCGCTTGGGTCGGGTGCTCGTGCCAGCCGTCGCCGGCATTGATGACCGCGCCGTCCACCTTCTCCGCCAGCAGATGGACCGCGCCTGATTCCGGATGGCGGACCACGAGCAGGTCCGGGCGCATGGCGTTGAGCGTGAGCGCCGTGTCGAGCAGCGTCTCACCCTTCTTGATGGCGCTAATGTCGGGCGAGATATTGATAACATCGGCGCCGAGCCGCTTGCCGGCCAGCTCGAAGCTGGTGCGTGTGCGCGTCGAGGTCTCGAAGAAGACATTGATGACGGTGCGCCCTGTCAGCACCGCCACCTTCTTGTCGTCGCGCCGGCTCTGCTCGACATAGCTCTCGGAGAGGTCCAGCAGGGCCGAAATCTCGCCGGGCGCAAGGCCTTCTATGCCCAGCAGGTGACGATGCGGGTAGCTGTATGGAGCGACATCGGCCATAAAGCGGCTTTGTGCGGGGGATTCGGCCGCTAATCAAGGCTCCGCCCGTCCGAGACTGTGGATGAATCGCGCAATCTGGAGGCGCCGGCCCCATGGACATGCGTTTGACGCCGTTTCAGCAGGAGCTGGTCGAACAGGCGCGCCGCCTGGCGGTGGAGCGCTTTCAACCGCGCGCCACTCAGCTCGACCGCGAGGCGGCCTTTCCCTTCGAGGATTATGACGACCTGAGGGAAGCCGGGTTCCTTGCGCTTTGCGTGCCCGAGGCGCATGGCGGGCTCGGCGCGGATTTCGAGACCTATTGCCTGGTCGCGGAGCAGATCGCGCGCGGCAATGCCTCGACGGCGCTCACCTGGAACATGCACTGCCTCACCATGATGATGATGGGCGAGATGGCGGACCGCTTCGACATGCCGGCGGAGAAGCGCGCGCGCCATGAGCGCCTCCGTGCGGAGAAGTTCCGCGAGGTGGTGGAGGAGGGCGTGTTCTACGGCCAGCCGCATAGCGAGCCGGTGGAGCAGGGTGAGACCGACACGGCTTTCAGCGTCGGCGGGCGGCGCTTCGGCACCGAGGCCAGGAAGGTGGAGGGCGGCTACCGGGTGACGGGGCGCAAGTTCTTCGTCTCACTCTCGGGCGCTGCGGACTATTTCGCAACGCCGGCGATCCTGGTGGACGAGGGCGACATGCCCTGGCTGGAGCGCACGCTCTACCTCAAGGTGCCGCGCGACGCGGAGGGCGTCACCTTCGAGGGCGAATGGGACCCGATCGGCATGCGCGCCACGGTGAGCCGCGAGATGCGACTCAAGGACGTGTTCGTGCCCGACAGCGGCGACATCCTGCCGCCGGGCGTCTTCGGCGGCCTCTATCTGAACGCCTCGCATGGGCGGATGACCTTCTCCGCCACCTTTCTCGGCCTCATGGTGGAAGCCTGCGAAACCGCGCTCGCCTATCTGCGCGGCGCGCTGGAAGGCGCGCCCGGGCGGCCCGTCGTCGCCGCTGCCGCGAGCCATGCGGTCGCCGACATGGTGTTGAAAGTCGAGGCGTCGCGCGCGCTCTTCTACCGCGCGATTTCGGAGGCGAAGCTGCCGCCGACGCCCCAGACGCGCCAGCGCGCCCGCGCCGCCCACGCCACGGTGCAGCGCAACGCCGTTGAGGTGACGTCGCTGGCGATGCGGGCCTGCGGCGGCCGCGCGATCCTGAAACGCTTCCCGCTTGAGCGCCATCTCCGCGACGCCCGCGCCGCCTCGGTCATGCGCCCCTGGACGCTGGATATCGTGACGGAAGAGCTCTGGAACGCGGCTCTGGCGCCCGCAGGCGAGGATGCGGGAACCGGATAATCGGGCCAGGACCGCGCCGCGCTCGACGACCAAGGCGGCATCGCGCGTTCCGGGGCGCATGAGGCGCGGGCGGCAGCGGTTGAACGCCGACATCTTCGGCTGAGGCCACGGCCCCGGGGGGACCGTCATGTTGTGTCATGAATTGTCATGATCCCCATTCTGAGGGCGCATAGGCTGCTGCCTGTTCCGGCATGGAGCGGCGGTTTCGGGCCGGAGCCCTGGGTCTTTCAGCCGGTTTCCTCGGTCTCTAATTTTCGTCATATGGTCCTGTTCTGAGTCGGTGCAGCGGATTCCATTTCCCTCCCCTGGCTCCCAAATGGCCATGGAAGCCCGTGAGATCAAGTTATTATGAGAATTATTTCATAATTTTGAGCGAGCAACGCCTCACCCCGGGCGCACTCCGGGGTCCGGTCCTTCCTTCACCCGCTGCGGCGGTTGACCCGAAGGGCGCGCGCTCGGACGCCGCTAACCCTTGTCCGCGCCCGCGCCGAGGTAACGGGCGAGGGCGACGGCGAGGGCGGCGCCGATGAATTGGGCGAGGATGAAGGCGGGCGCATCCTCCGGTCGGATGCCGGAGAAGGTGTCGGTGAAGGCGCGCGCCACCGTCACCGCCGGATTGGCGAAGGAGGTCGAGGCGGTGAACCAGTAGCCGGCGGTGATGTAGAGCCCGACCGTCCAGGCCACCGATTCCGCGCGCGCCTTCAGGCAGAGCAGGATGGTCAGCACCAGCCCGAAGGCTGCAATCCCCTCCGAAAAGGCCTGCGCGAAGCCCGACCGCTCCTTCCCGGACGCGAAGAACAGCTCCGGCTGCTCGAACATGATATGCGCGCAGGCAACGCCGAGCAGGCCGCCCGCCACCTGCACGAGGATGTAGAGCGCCGCATCGCCCGGCCCGATCTCGCGCCGCATCAGGAAGGCGACCGTGACCGCCGGATTGAAATGCGCACCCGAAATCGGCCCGAGGATCAGGATCAGCACCACAAGGATTGCGCCCGTCGCAATCGTGTTGCCGAGCAGCGCGATGGCTACATTTCCGCCGGCGAGCGTCTCGCCCATGATGCCGGAGCCGACCACCACGGCGAGCAGCATGGCGGTGCCGGCGAACTCGGCCGTCAGGCGTTGGGAAAGGGTCATATCGCGGCCTCCAGCGCCGCCACGCCGGGCAGCACCCGGCCTTCCAGCCATTCGAGAAAGGCGCCGCCTGCGGTCGAGACATAGCCGAATTCTTCGACAATGCCGGCATGCGCAAGCGCCGCCACGGTGTCGCCGCCGCCGGCGACCGTCAGCAGCCCCTTCATGCCGGCCGCCGCCCGCGCTACCTCATTGGTGCCCCGGTCGAACGGCGGCGTCTCGAACGCGCCGAGCGGGCCGTTCCAGACCAGTGTGCGCAGCAGCCCCAGACGGTCAATCAGGCCGGCAATGCTCTCCGGGCCGATATCGAGGATCATGGCGTCCGGCGGCACCTCGTCCACCGCCACCGTCTCGGTCGGCGCGCCCGCTTCGAGCGCCGGCGCCACGACCGCGTCCTCCGGCAGCACCACTATGCAGCCGCTCCGCTCCGCGTCGTCGAGGACATGGCGCGCCATCTCCGCCATGTCGCGCTCGCAGAGGCTCTTGCCCACCTCATATCCCTGCGCATGGAGGAAGGTGTTCGCCATGCCGCCGCCGATGGCGAGCATATCGACCCGGGCGGTGAGATTGCCAAGCAGATGGAGCTTGGTCGAGACCTTGGCGCCGCCCACGATTGCCCCCGACGGACGCCGGGGCGCATTCAGCGCCGCCTCCAGCGCCTCGATCTCGCGCTGCATCAGCCGCCCGGCCGCTGCCGGCAGCAGCCTCGCCAGTGCCTCGGTGGAGGCATGCGCGCGGTGGGCGGCGGAGAACGCGTCGTTGACATAGGCATCGCCCAGCGCGGCCAGCCGGGCGGCGTAGTCGGGGTCGTTGGCCTCCTCGCCGGCATCGAAGCGCAGGTTCTCCAGCAGCGCCACCCCGCCCGCCGGTAGCCCGGCGATGACGGCGGCCGGGTCGTCGGCCGAGAAGGCGACCGGCGCCTCCAGCGCGTCCGCCAGCGCCTCGGCAACCGGGCGCAGCGACAGCTCCGGCGCGGGCTTGCCCTTCGGCCGCCCGAGATGGGAGAGCACGACGACGCGCGCGCCCCGGCCGGCGAGTTCGCGGATCGTCGGCAGGGTGCGCTCGATGCGCGTGGCGTCGCCCACCCGGCCGTCTCGCATGGGCACATTCAGGTCTGCGCGCAGCAGCACGGTCCGCCCGGCCGCGTCGAGCCCGTCCAGCGTCGGCACCGCCATCAGTTGTTGCCGACCGCGCCGCCCAGCGCGTCCCCGATCTCGTCATGCACGGTGAGATCCGCGAAGCGGTCGAGGTCGGTCGGCTCGCGGTTGACGATGGCGAGAAAGGCGCCGTTGCGTTTCGCCGTGATCGGGAAGCCGGCCGCCGGATAGACCACCAGCGAGGAGCCGCAGACGATGAACAGGTCGGCGGCCATTGTCTCCAGCTCGGCCCGGCGCATGGCGTCCTCCGGCATGGCCTGGCCGAAGGAGATCGTCGCCGTCTTCACCATGCCGCCGCAGGAGGCGCAAAGCGGCAGGGTCTCGTCCTTGCGGAAGGCGGCGAGGATGTCCTCCAGCTCGCGCCGGAGGCCGCAATCGAGGCAGGCGGCATAGGTCGCATTGCCGTGCAGTTCGATCACCTTGCCGTCCGGCACGCCGGAGGCCTGGTGCAGGCCGTCGATATTCTGCGTGATGACAGCCGAGACGATGCCGCGCTCCACCAGCGCCGCGACCGCCCGATGGCCCCGGTTCGGCCGGGCATTCACCATGGTCTTGTCGGTTTCGATCTTGCGCCGCCAGGTCTCGCGCCGCATCTCCTCGGAGGAGACGAAGTCGTCGAACATGATCGGCTTGTAGCGGTCCCACACGCCGCCGGGGCTGCGGAAGTCCGGGATGCCGGATTCGGTGCTGATGCCGGCTCCGGTGAACACCACCGCCCGCCGCGCCTTGCCGATTGCTGCCCTCAGCCCTTCGATGCCATCCGTCATCGCCGCCTCCGCCTTGCGCTCCCCGCCCAGTCTTAGGTCACGCCAGGGCATAGCGCGAGTCGGGCCCCGGCGGGTCGTCGCCGCAGGTCGCGCGGCCGTCCTCGACCATGTGCAGCAGATGCGAAAGCACGGAGCGCCCGGCGGCGCGGTGCAGGCCGGGATCGACATCCGTGTAGATGCGCCGGACCATTTCGGGGATCGCCGCCACGCCGGCTTCGAGGCAAGCCAGGATTTCCCGCTCGCGCTCCTGCCTGTGCGCGATGAAGGCCTCGACGAAGGGTCCGGGGTCGGTGATCGGCGGCCCGTGTCCCGGCCACCAGGGGGTTTCCGTCCGCGCCCGCACCTTGCTGAGGCTCGCCATGTAATGCGCCATGTCGCCGTCCGGCGGCGAGACGATGGAGGTGGACCAGCCCATCACATGGTCGCCGCTGAACAGCGAGCCCTCCTCCGCGAGCGCGAAGCAGAGATGGTTGGAGATGTGGCCCGGCGTGAATATCGCTTCCAGCGTCCAGCCCCGGCCCTCGATGCGCCCGCCATCCGGCACGCGGATATCCGGGTCGAAGCTCATATCGCCGCCTTCGGGCGAGTCGAAGGGCCAATTGCGCCGTGCGCCGATGCCGTGCGGGCCGTAGCCGCAAAGCGGCGCGCCGGTTGCCTCCCCGAGCGCGGCGCAGCCGGGCGAGTGGTCGCGGTGGGTGTGGGTCGCAACGATATGGGTGACGCGTTCGCCCCGGAGCGCTTCCAGGATCGCGGCCGTGTGCGCGGCATCCTCCGGGCCCGGGTCGATCACCGCCACCTCGCCCCGCCCGACGATATAGGTATTCGTGCCTTTGAAGGTGAAGAGACTCGGATTGGCGCTGGTGATCCGGCGCACCAGCGGCGTCAGCTCATAGACCCGCTCCGGTTCGATGTCGAAATCCCGGTAAAACGGAATTGGGGCGGCCATGGCTCTCTCGCTTGGGTTACGGGCGCGCAACGGATTGATGGTCTGCTGGTCTGCTGCTATCAATTGCGCATGCGCCGGTCAACGCGGATCGCCCCGTCGATACTCTCCGCCGACTTTGCGGAGCTCGGGGCCGCTGTCGATTGCCTGGTTGCGGCCGGGGCCGATTATATTCATATCGATGTCATGGACGGGCATTTCGTGCCCAATCTCACCATCGGCCCGGCGGTGGTGCAGGCGCTTCGCAAGCGGACCGACCGGACCTTCGATACGCATCTGATGATCTCGCCGCTGGAGCCGCTGCTGCCCGAATTCCTGGACGCCGGAGCGGATATCGTGACCGTCCATGCCGAGGCGGGGCCGCATCTCCATCGCAGCGTGCAGCGGATCAGGCAGGCGGGGCGCCGAGCGGGCGTGGCGCTCAATCCTGGCACGCCGGCAAGCGCAGTGGATGCCGTGCTCGGCGATATCGACCTGGTGCTGGCGATGACGGTCGATCCAGGGTTCGGCGGCCAGGGCTTCCTGTCGGCCCAATGCGCCAAGATCGCGGCGCTCCGCGCCCGCATTGACGGGTCGGGCCGGGAGATCGACCTGGAGGTGGATGGCGGCATCACGGACGAGACCGCCGCCGCGGCGCGGACCGCAGGCGCCGATGTGCTGGTGGCGGGCAGTTTCGTCTTCGCGGACGGGCTCACCGGTTGCGCCGGGCGCATCCGCCGGCTGCGCGAGGCTGCGCCTTGATGGGGCTCACCGGCCTTGCGGGCCGGCGTTTCGTTCCTGCGGGACTGTCGAGGCTCGTCGGCGGCGGCGCGCGCAGCCTCATCACCGCCTCGCGCGATCTCTGGCCCGGCGTCTCGGGCAGGGGCCAGGCACTGTTGAACGATGGCGGGCAGCTGGCGGCAGCTTTGCAGGCTGCGCCCGGGGATGCCGCCGCGTTGCGCCGGCATCGGTTCGAATGGCTGCGCCATTTGCGGGCCATCGGCGGCGACCAGGGCCGGCGGGAGGCGCGGCGGCTGGTCCTGTTGTGGATCGGTGCCCATGACGGCGGCCGCGGCGAGGTTTGGCGCGCCGATATCGCCGGCGCCCGGCTGTATTCCTGGCTTGGCAGTTTCGAGTTCTTCGCCGCGCCGGCGGGCGACGCCTTTCGCGAACGGATTACCGGGAGCATGGCGATGCATGCCCGGCTGCTCGCGCGCGGCGTCGAGTCGGCTCCTGAAGGCGCGCCGCGGCTCGCCGCGCTCAGCGGCGCGCTGGCCGCCGCCATCGCCTTCGGGCAGCCGCCCGCGGCCGTGCTGCGCCGGATCGACCGCGCGCTCGCCGAGCAATTTTTCGCCGACGGCTTCCACCGCTCGCGCAACCCGGCGGCGCAATTGTCGGCGCTTCGCCGTCTGCTCGAGATTCAGGGCCTGTTGCGCGCAGCCGGGATCGATCCGCCGGAGCGTCTGGCGGAGACCATCCGGGACGCCGGCCCGCCGCTTGCGTTCTTCCGCCATGGCGACAAGCGGCTGGCCTGCTTCCATGGCGGGCATGAATCGGAGAGCGTGCTGGTCGATCTGGCGCTGGCGCGCGTGGACCGCGATGGCCGGCCGCCGACGCGCAGTATCGAGGCGGGGTTCGACCGCCTCCATGTCGGCCGCACGCTGGTGCTTGTGGATAGCGGCCTGCCGACCGCGAAGGGCTTCGACCGGGGCGGCCATTCCAGCCCGCTCGCGATGGAGTTGAGCGACGGGGCGCAGCGCATCGTGGTCAATTGCGGCGCGCCGGCGGACGGGGCGGCGCCCTGGAACGAACTGGCGCGGGCGACCGCGGCGCACTCCACGCTGACGGTGAACGATGTGCATGCCGTCGAGATCGACGCAGGCGGCGGCGTGCGCGCGGGCGGGCTCAATGTCGAGGCGCGGCGCACGGAGGGCGAGGGAGGCTTCTGGCTTGATCTCAGCCATGACGGCTATGCCGCGCCCTTCGGCCTCATCCACCGCCGGCGGCTCTATCTCACGCGCCAGGGCGGCGACCTGCGCGGCGAGGACCTGCTGGAAGGCGGTGCTGGCTGGCCCTTCAGCCTGCGCTTTCACCTCCACCCCGATGTGAAAGCGCGGCTGGAGGCGGGCGCGGCGCTCTTGACGCTGCCGGGCCGCCAGGAATGGAGCTTCCGCGCCGCCGGCGGCCGGCTCGCGCTTGCCGGCAGCATCTATCTCGGCGACGGCCGCCGCCGCGAAACGCAGGCTATCCTCGTGGAAGGGCGCACGGGCGCGGGCGGCGCCGCGGTGAAATGGGCGTTCCGCGCGGAGGGGCGCGGGAGATAGGGGCATTGAAGACCAATTCACTGGTCCTCTAATTTTTCGAAATGCTCTTACTGCTCGTTATTCAAACACCATGCAATTTGGCGCCAAAACGGCAAATGCCAGGAAGAAAATTCGCTAATGGCGACATTCCTTGTCCGGCAATCCTGGGGCCGCGGATGGTAACTATGGCAACCTATATGAACAGGGCTACCCCTTCGGCCGCAGCGGCCCGGTTCAACCGGCGGTCGAGGCTCACCAGCGGGCAGCCTTCGCGGATTGCAAGAGCTAGGTAGCTTGCGTCATAGGCCGTGAGCCCGTGGCCGCGCGCCAGCGCCATGACATGGCCGTCATCCGGTTCTCCCGGACAATGGACGGGGAGCTGGCGGAGGCGGGCGATGGACGCATCGGCATGACGTTCGTCGATCCGTCCTCGCCGTTCGGCGGACAGCAGCAGGTTCCGAAGCTCATGCCAGAACAAGTTCGGGACCTTTGCCTCTTCGTCCATCAACCGGCCGAGTACCAGATCGGCGAGCGGCGCCTCTTCATCTGGCAACAGCCATGCGGCCGCGACCGAAGCATCCGGCACGAACGCCATCAATGTGTGTGCCCCTCATGGCGCCAGGACAGAATTTCAGATGTCGTCACGGCCTTCTGTTTTGCGCGTTCCCTGCGAAGGGTCGCCAACAGCGCGGCGCGCTCCTCGCTGCGCCCGATCCGGGTCACACGAGCGATGGGCGTAGGACCGCGGCAGATGACGAGGTCCTCGCCGGCTTCGACTTCGACCAGCAACGCCGACAAATGGGTTTTGGCCTCGCCGATCTTCACATGGCGCGTCATACCGGCAGCACCCCTGAATGGCCGCTATCCGAACGGAACCCCGGAAGCGACCTGAAATTTAGGCTGGGAGATACGCTTGGTCAAGCGCTTGGTCTGCCTGGCAATCTGCCGTCGCCACTCAACCCGCCATTCGCAGCTGCGGGCGGATCCGCCAATCCGCTCTCAGCGATTGGCCAGCACTTCGATATCCGGGCAGTCGAGCAGGCGCGTGTCGGCGGTCACAAGGGTCAGGCCGAAGACCAGCGCGCTCGCGGCGATGAAGCGGTCTGCCGGGTCCTTGTGGTCGAGCGCGATGCGGCGGCTCGCCATGGCCACCTCGAAGGTGAGCGGCGCCTCGGTGACGGGGGTTGTCGCGAGCGCCCTGTCCAGCCAGCGCCGCGGGTCAGGCTCCAGCGCGATCCTGCCGCGCTCCGCCAGCATCATGGCTTCCCATACACTGATCGGGGAGAGCCGGAGCGTCTCCGCCGGCGAGGCGAGCAGGGCGCGCACGGCGCGGGTGAGCCGGGCCGGATCGAGCAGCGCCCAGAGCCAGATATGCGTGTCGAGCAGCATGGCCGCCTATCCGAGCGCTTCCCATTCCTCCGGATCGACGGCGGGCGCGGTGAGGTCGCCCAGGATCCGCCCCGTGCCGGCCATGGCGCCGAGCCACTCGCCGGAAGGCGGCGGGACAATCTGCGCCACCGGCTGGCCGAACCGCGTCACCAGAACGGGCTTGCCGGTCTTCCCTACCCGTTCGAGGACCGAAAGACATTTGGCCTTGAAGGCGGATATCTGCATTTCCTCCATCCCCTCCGGTGCCGCCAGCGACTCCGGCGTTTCCAGCCCCGCGAATACCGCAGGCGCTTCCCGCAATTCTCCCTGCACCTCATCTCCGGCAAGCCCGGTTTCGTAATCGACGCCGCTTGCCGGCACGCCGCCAGCGATGCGCCGCCCGACGGTTTCCAGCAAACGGCGGTAGCGGCCGGAGTCCCATTCATGCCGCCAGCCGGCGCCGCCATGGACGCCGAGCGAGCGCAAATGCCGTCGCACCACGGCCGGCTCGGCGTCCAGCGCTGCCGCCAGGTCTTTCACCGTGTAACGGCCGCCCGGACTTGTCATCGCTCAGTTCCTTCCCGGAAGCCCGATCTCCACAAAGCTACTATGGTCTGAAACCATAGTCAATCCCTGTTCACCCCTCCCACCAGCGCCCGCCAAGCACCATTCCGGCAGGGAACAGGCGTTGCGCGCCGCCGAGCACGACGCCGTCGGAGTCCTCATAGTCGAAGCGCCCCTCGCGCAATTCCAGCACGGAGGCGTCGGCCGCCACGCCGGGTTCCAGACTGCCGAGATCGGGCCGCCTGAGTGCGGCCGCCGGCGCGCTCGTCGCCGCGCGCAGCACCTCCATCAACGGCATGCCGAGGACCAGGAATTTCGACATGGTGACCAGCAGGTCGAAGGCCGGGCCGTCAATGCTGAGCGTATGCACATCGCTGGAGATGCAGTCCGGCATGAAGCCCGCGGCCAGCATCGCCCGTCCGGTGCCGAAGCCGAAGGAGCCCTTGCCGTGGCCGATATCGAAGATGACGCCCCGCTCGCGCGCCGCCAGCGTTTCCTCGCGCACCGCGCCGTCGGCGCGCGCGGGACTGTTCGGGAAGGAGCGGAAGCAGTGCGTCAGCACATCCCCGGCGCGCAGCCGGTCCATGACCTCGCGGCGGCTCGGGGGCGGGAAGTCCAGATGCGCCATGACCGGCAGGCCCAGCTCCTCGGCCACCTCGATGGCGATGTCGAGCGGGGCGATGCCGCTCGATCCGCCGGCGCCGAGGCCGACCCTCACCTTGATCCCAACCACAAGGTCCGCATGCTCGCGCGCCACGCGCACGCATTCCCGGGCGTCCAGCAGGCGCATGTCCTGGCACTCGCCGACCATCACGGCCTCGCTGAAGGCGAAGATCCCCGGAAAGGAGACGTTCAGGAAGGGCAGGATGCGCGGCCTCGCCGGCTCGATTACATGGCGGCGGAAGCCCGCCAGATTGGCCGGTCCCGCCGTGCCGGCATCCACCAGTGTCGTCGTCGCGCCCTGCCGCGCAAGCGCCTCGGGATCGACGCCGATGGACGTGCCGCCCCAATAGACATGCGTGTGCAGGTCGATCAGGCCGGGCGCGACGATGCACCCGCCCACATCGCGCACGTCGCGGGCCTCGCCGGCGGGGAGGTCCGGCCCGATCGCGGCCACGCAGCCGTCGGCGAACGCGATATCGGCCACCCGGTCCACGCCGCGGCCGGGGTCGATAATCCGCCCGCCCTTCAGCAACAGGTCGTGCATGGCCTCCTCCTCTCAGGCGCCGAGCAGCGCCTCCAATTCGTCCGGGTCGGTCACGGGAAGCGAGCAGACCGGGCCCCGGCAGACATAGGCGGTCGGGCCTCCTCCCACAGCCGTCTTGCCGGCGGCAGGGTGGCCGGCGGGTAGGGTCCCGTCGGCGTCGATGAGCGCGAGCACCCGGCTCGGCAGCGAAACCCGCTCGACCGCCCGGCGCAGCCGCCCGTCATCGCCCGCCAGCACCACCTGCACCGCCTCCTGCAACAGTGCATTGGCGCTCAGCAGCGTGGAGAGCGGGAAGATGTTGCGCGCCGTCTCGCCGGCGAAGGCGGCGACCGCCGCCTCGGCGCGCTGCCGGTAGCGCGCCTCGCCGGTCAGCCACCAGAGCCGGGCCAGCGCTTCCACCATCATGCCGTTGCCCGACGGCGTCGGATTGTCGGCGGCGGTCCTGGCGCGCACGATCAGGCGCTCCGTGTCGTCAGCGGCGAAGAACCAGCCGCCGGTCCGGTCGCCGTAATGGCGTTCGACGATCTCCAGCCAGCCGATCGCGCATTCGCGGTAGCGCCCGTCGCCTGTCGCCTCCTCCAGCATCAGCGCCGCGCGCATCATCGCGGCATAGTCGTCGAGACTTGCCGGGTGGCGGGCGCGGCCGAGGCGCCAGCTATGGCGGAGCCGCCCGTCCGGCCTCGTCATATGCGCCTTGATGAAGGCGAAGGCGCGCTCCGCCAGCGCTATCCATGCCGGCTCGTCGAAGGCGGCGCCGGCGCGGGCGAGCGCGGCGATCATGAGGCCGTTCCAGTCCGCCAGCACCTTGTCGTCGCGCAGCGGCCGCTCGCGGCCGGCGCGCACGGCCAGCAGCGCGGCGCGGGCCATCGCCAGCACCGGATCGTCGGGCACATCCATCGCGTGCAGCCGGTTGAGGATGGTGCTGCCTTCCCAGTTGCCCGCCGCCGTTACGTCATAGACCTCGCAGAACCGCGCCGCCGCGCCGCCCAGCACCGCCTCGATCTCGGCCCGGCTCCACACATAGAACCGGCCTTCCTCGCCCTCGCTGTCGGCGTCGAGCGCGGCGGCGAAGCCGGCGCTGCCGTCCTCTGCCGCGGGCGCCATCATTTCCCGCTCCAGCCAGCCGACCGTCTCGCGCACCCGCTGCTCGAAGAGCGGCGTGCGCGTCTCCTGCCAGACCAGCGTCAGCAGGTCGATGAGCTGGGCGTTGTCATAGAGCATCTTCTCGAAATGCGGCGCGAGCCAGCGCTCATCGGTGGAATAGCGCGCAAAGCCGCCGCCCAGATGGTCGTAAATGCCGCCCTCGCACATATGCGTGAGCGTGTTCAGCACCTGATTGCGATAGACCTCGCCGCCGCCCCGATGCCGGACGCGCCAGAGATGGGTGAAGATGCCGGTTTGCGGAAACTTCGGCGCCCCGTCTATGCCGCCGAAAAAGGGGTCCACCGCGCGGGCGAGCCGCATGGCGATGCGGGCGTCTGTCTCGGCGTCGATACCGGGCCCGGCTGCGGGCTCGGCCAGCCTCTCGGCGGCTTTCCGGAGGCGCCCGATATTCTCCGCCACGGCGTCGGGCTGCTTCTGCCAGGCTTCCGAGAGCGAGCGCAGCAATTGCGGGAAGCCGGCCCGTCCCCAGCGCGGCTCGGGCGGGAAATAGGTGCCGCCCCAAAAGGGCTCGCCCTCGGCATTGAGGAACATGGTGAGCGGCCAGCCGCCCTGCTCGCCCATGCCCTGGAGCGCATGCTGATAGACGGCGTCCACATCCGGGCGCTCCTCGCGGTCCACCTTCACATTGACGAACAACTCGTTCATCAGCCCGGCGATGGCTTCGTTCTCGAAGCTCTCATGCGCCATCACATGGCACCAGTGGCAGGCGGCGTAGCCGACGGAGAGCAGCACGGGCCTGCCGGTCCGGCGTGCTTCCTCGAATGCGTCGGCCCCCCACGGCCGCCAATGCACCGGGTTGTCGGCATGCTGCAGCAGGTAGGGGCTGGTCTCGCGGCCAAGCAGGTTTTCGCTCATGGACGGCGAGGGTAAACTGGCGCGCACCCTGATGCGAGGAAGGAAATCATGGCGGACGCGCTCTACTACGATGCGCATGTGTTCTGTTGCACCAATACCCGTCCGCCCGGCCATCCGCGCGGCTGCTGCAGCGAGAAGGGTTCGGAAAAGCTGCGCGCCTATATGAAGGCGCGGGCCAGGACGCTGCCGAAGGCGCGAATCAATATCGCCGGCTGCCTCGATCGCTGTGAGCTCGGGCCGACCATGGTCATCTATCCCGAGGGGGTCTGGTACCGCTACGAAAACGAGGCGGATATCGACGAGATCCTCGAAACGCATCTGAAGGGCGGCGGCCGGGTCTCCCGGCTCATGCTCGACCCCGACGCCTGAGCGACCTGGCGGACACGATCTTCGCCGAGGCGACGGCGCCCGGCCGCGCCGGCATTGCCGTGCTGCGCCTCTCCGGGCCGGAGGCGGGCCGGGCGCTGACGGCGCTCACCGGGCCGCTGCCCGAGGCGCGCCGGGCAGCGCTGCGCGCTGTCCGCGACCCGGTGAGCGGCGAGTTGCTGGATCGGGGCCTCGCGCTCTGGTTTCCCGGCCCCGCGAGCGTCACCGGCGAGGATGTGGCCGAGCTGCACCTTCACGGCGCGCCGGCGGTGATGGACGCGGTGCAGGCGGCGCTGACGAGGCTGGACGGCCTGCGGCCCGCGGAGCCCGGCGAGTTCACCCGGCGCGCCTTCGAGGCCGGGCGCATGGACCTGACGGCGGTCGAGGGGCTCGCCGAGCTGATCGACGCCGAGACCGAGGGCCAGCGCCGGCAGGCGCTTCATGCGCTTGGCGGCGGCCTCGCCAGGCAGTTCGACGGCTGGCGCGAAAGGCTGGTGCGGGCGCTCGCCCATATCGAGGCCGCCATCGATTTCAGCGACGAGGAATTGCCGGAGGGGCTGGAGGCGGAGGTCTCCGGGACAGCGGCGGCAGTGCGCGCGGACATGGCGGCGGCGCTGGCCGCCGGCGCGCGCGGCGAGGTGGTGCGCGACGGCTTTCGGGTGGCGCTGGTGGGCGCGCCCAATGCCGGCAAGTCGAGCCTGCTCAACGCGCTTGCCGCGCGCGAGGTCGCCATTACCGCCCCCCTGGCCGGCACGACGCGCGACGTGCTGGAGGCGCGGCTCGTCATGGAGGGCTATCTCGTGCGGCTGATCGATATGGCGGGCCTGCATGAGAGCGGCGACCCGATCGAGCGCGAGGGCATGCGCCGGGCCCGCGCCGAGGCGGCCTCGGCTGATCTCTGCCTGCTGCTGACCGCTCCGGACGCCCCGCCGCCGCCCGAAACGCCGGGCCTCGCCATCCGCACCAAGGCCGATCTGGGCGCCGTGCCCGGCCCCGGCCTCGCCGTTTCGGCCCGGACGGGCGAGGGCCTGGAGGCGCTGCGCGCCGCCATTGCGGACGCCATGCGCGCGCGCGTCGCCGGCCCACCCGGCGCGCTCCGCGCCCGGCATGCGCGCGCGCTCGGTGACGCCCTGGAGGCGCTCGACCGGTTCGCCGCCGCGCCCCAGACCGACCTCGCCGCCGAAGATCTCCGCCTCGCCGTCCGCGCGCTTGGCCGCGTCACCGGCCGTGTCGATGTCGAGGATCTGCTCGATGCGATCTTCCGGGAGTTTTGTATCGGGAAGTAGGCGGTCCTGAAACCGGCGGGACAGGACTATGTTGCAGCGGATAAGCGGGGCTGAAGGAGGACAAAAGTCACGAGCGCAGCACCCTCATCAATTCGCCCCCACAGGTCATCAGCCGGACAGCCTCCATGCGTCCCCGAAAGGCGATGCGATTTTGCTTTTTCCTTAGCGTCGCGCGCTCCAGCTTGTGGATGTTTCCACAGGCAGCCACCGGGCGGAATGCGAGCAGCAACTCCCCGGGGATCAGCCGTTCTGCTGCCTCCGCCCCGGCCCGAAGTTGCTCGACCGCATCGCTTGCCCGCAAGGCGCCCTTTTTCAATTCCAGCGGAACAACCCAACCGGCCTCGTCCTGCGCGCCATCGGCGATGAACAGGTAATCGCATTTACGGCCGTCTCCGCGGACCGGCGCCTTCGGCTTGTCGAAATCGACGATCAGCCGTTCCTTGGGCGCGTCCTTCAGCGACACGGTACAGCCTTGCTTCCGCATTCTGGGAACGAGGCATTCCGGATCGATTCTGCCGCGGACCGACTCGACGAGCCCCTTCAATCCGTCTCTTGGCTCCGGCTCGAAATGTCTGCCCAATCGTTGTGAAGCGCAGCGGCGACCTCGCCAAATCCCGTCGGATACAGCCCCGACTCATCGAGTGGAATCTCCCGAACGACCGATCCCTTGGGTCGTTCCTTCGGCTCGAACAGCCACACCCCGACATCGCTGGCGGGCAGTGCCGCCTTGTTTTCGAGAAGATCGTTTCGTTCAGTTTCCGGAAGTCTGGACCGGCCCACAATGTTTGCCAGTTCCTCCAACACCCATTCGCTGTGCGTGGTCACAAGTACCCTGACCCCAGCGCGCACAAGGACCGAAATTTCCCGGATTAATTGTGTCTGCATAGCTGGATGCAAGTGGGATTCCGGCTCCTCGATAATCAACATGTCCTCCGATTTTACAACATGGCGCAGATATAGCACAATGGGTGCCAATTCCGACACCATGGAAGAAGAACTTGCCAAAGACAGACTATCCTTCCACCCTTCAGGCTTGTAAGTGAAATGCGGATAATCGACGGCTTCCGACTTTTCGACGCCGATTGTACCCCTCAAAATCGATTCTTCGATCCCATCTCCAAGATCGTGATAACGTGATTCCTCCATCTTGTCTGCGAGACCACGGCCGGGCCTTCGCCGCTGACTTGGGCGCCGCCCCAACGCGATTAACTCCTCGAGGAAATCCGCCAGAACACCAGTGAGTACAGGAGTTCGGGCAGCCGAGCGTATGCCGGCCATCGCAGCGCTGCCGATCAGGGCGCTGACGACAACGTTATGGGCATGCATGATGCCAGTACGGTCTGCCGGAAGATAATAGGCGTCATGCGCCAGAGGGCCAACAATCAAAGGATGAACAACGGAAACCAATGCTCTGACAAGATTATATTCGTTTAAGCGCTGCAATTCCTCAGGCATCCGATCTTTAGTCTCATTCTTATCTGCTATGAAATCTTGTATTATTCGCATCGTATTATTGCGATTATTTAGATTAAAAGGCAAACTTGAATTTTCAGGTATAAACGTCTTGAAATTCACATTTCTCCTGCTAATCTGGAAGTTGTGTTCAATCAAAGGTCCAGTATTTTCCTGGCGCATTCGAACTGTAACGATTCCGCCCGCCCTAGAACCCCGCCGTATCAAGGTTGCCGTATCCACAATACCGAAACAGCGGCGAATCCCATCTTCCAGATAGATGCCACGCTCGGTGTACTGCTTCCGAAGAATATTGGCGAAGGGGGTAGGAATCCGAATATCGTTCGTCGATGATCGCTTCATATTTCTGTCGGATATCGCATTTGCAAACGTGGATGCCGCCTCTACGGTATCGTCGGAAGTATCATAAAAGTCTTCAGGGTGGAAAACCCTGAAACCTCTCCTGAGGTAAGTCGAGCCAGAGTCGCCTGTACTCCAAAAGCGATGCAGCGCGTAGATGAGAATGGCCAGATAGGACTTTCCGGTGTT
>LXNI01001210.1_pt1 | contig 23817 bp, 26 predicted proteins | sample 809091 | NCBI WGS metagenome assembly LXNI01 (sample SAMN04870527, study PRJNA318959) | sponge metagenome | biome: 01000161; feature: marine sponge reef; material: water | host: Sarcotragus foetidus | place: Greece: Milos, Mediterranean Sea | collected 2013-05-29 | depth 5-7 m | reverse complement strand
GTCGCGCGCCTCGATCATGCGGTTGCCGATCACGTCGCAGTACAGCTCGGCCAGGCGCTGCTTGATGCCGGGGTCGCGCACGATGAGCCACCGCCGGCTGCCCTGGTTCCCCCCGGTGGGAGCTTGCTCGGCGATGTCGATGCAGTCCAGGATGATCTCGTTGTCCACGTCGCGCTCGAGGTCGAGGCGCCGCCGCACCGCCCGGGTGGTGGTGAGCACATGGTCGACGGCCGCAGTGGAGGCCGGGTCGATCGGCATGGTCAGTCCCCGTCCCGGTCGCGTCCGGTCTGCTCGCCGTCGCCGACCTCGCGCACGTCATCGACATCACGGACATCGGGTCCGCCGGGACGGCGCCGGCCCCCGCCCGATGCATTGCCGAAGCCGAAGCCGAAACCGCCCTGACCACCCGGTCCGGCCGTCCATCCGTGCAGGTTGACCTTCTTGGTGAAGTGGCGCACCAGCAGCGACCTCACCACCAGCCGGGTGGGGAAGAACAGCAGCAGCAAGCCTACCGCGTCGGTGATGAAGCCGGGCGTGAGCATCAGCGCGCCCGCGATCAGGATCAGCAGACCGTCGACCAGCTCCCCGGTGGGCAGCTCGCCCCGTTCGAGGCGGACCCGGATCTGGTTGAGCACGCCGAGACCGGACCGTCTCACCATCCACGCCCCTACCACCGACACCGCGATCAGCAACAGGATGGTCTCGCCCGTGCCGAACCCGCCGGCCACCTGGATGATCACGTACAGCTCCAGCAGCGGCACGCACAGCAACGCCAGGAGCAGCACTACGAACACGGCCCCAGCGTAAGAGGCCGAGCGGGTAGACCGCACGGGCGTCAGGAATTCGCCGACGACGCTGAGCGAGGCCGTGGGCTGTGTTGCCTTGGTTTGGGCGGCCCGTGAGCGCAGCGAACAAGAGCGGGAATGACACCGTCAACACACGACAGGCTCTCGTCGGCACGGGCTCGCTCAAGTCGGGCCGAGCGGGTAGACGGCACCGACGCGAGGAATGAGCGAGACCGGCAGGTCGGATGCGTAGCCTGTCACCGACGTGTCGCCCCAGGATCGACCGCCCTCCGTGGACCGGCTGGCCCGCTCGCTGGCCGGTACCGGCCTGCCCCATCCGCTGCTGGTGGACGCGGCCCGGGCCGCCATCGCGGCCGGCGACCCCGGTTCCGCCCCAGCGCGGGCCCGCTCCATCCGCCGCCGGATGCTCACTCCGGTGATCAACGCCACCGGCGTGCTGCTGCACACCAATCTGGGCCGGGCGCCGCAGGCGTGGAGCCAGGACGCCCATTACACCAACCTGGAACTCGACCTCGACACCGGCGAACGCGGCGATCGCCAGACGGGGGCGCCCGGCCTGCTGGCCCGGGCCTGTGGCGCGGAGGCCGCCATGGCCGTCAACAACTGCGCGGCTGCGGTGATGCTGGTGCTGGCCGCGCTGGCCGAGGGCCGCGACGCGGTGGTGTCGCGGGGCGAGTTGGTGGAGATCGGAGGCGGCTTCCGGGTTCCCGACGTGATGGCGTGGTCGGGCGCCCGGCTGGTGGAGGTCGGCACGACCAACCGCACCCGCCGGGCCGACTACACGGCTGCGGTGTCCGATCCGGCCAACGACGTGGCCGTGGTGGTGCAGGTGCACCAGTCGAACTTCCGGGTGGTGGGCTTCACCGAGGCGCCCCGCACGGCTGAGCTGGCCGACCTGGGCCCGCCGCTGGTGGCCGACATCGGATCGGGCCTGCTCGACAGCCGCTGCGGCTGGCTGGAGGGCGGGCCCCCGCCGTGGCTGGACTCCGAGCCGGCCGCCCGCCAGACCCTCGAGGCCGGCGCGGCACTGGTGACCTTCTCCGGCGACAAGCTCCTGGGCGGACCCCAGGCCGGGATCATCGCGGGGCGGGCCGGGTTGGTCGACGCCTGCCGCCGCCACCCGCTGGCCCGGGCGCTGCGGCCGGGATCGCTGGTTCTGGCCGCCCTGCAGGACACCGCGCTGGCCTACCTGCGGGGCGACGGCAACGCCATCGAGTTCTGGCGGATGGCCGCCCTCACCCCGGCCGAGCTGCGGGGCCGGCTGGGCCCGTACGACGGTCTCGCCGAGGTGGTCACCGCGGCAACGCCCGGCGGCGGCACCCTGCCCGGCGTCGAGATCGAGTCGGTGGGCGTGTCCGTGCCCGGCGACCACGCCGCGGCGCTGCGGTCACGGCCGCGGCCGATAATCGCCCGGGTGATCGACGGCGCCACCACCACAGACCTGCGCACGGTCCACCCCGACGACGACGCCGAGGTGGCAGCCGCTCTGCGCGAGGTCGCCGGCTAGCCCGTCGATAGCCGAGACATGATGCGGGGAAGCAGTGTTGTGGCAGCTTGCCGCCCGGTCCTGCTCGCGGTTGCGGTCACTGCCCTCGCCGGGTGTGCGGCCGATGATGAACGCTCGCAACCGCCCGTGGTGCCATCAGCCGCTGAGACGACCAGCACGACCACCACCCCGCCAGCGACCACGACCACCACCACAGCCCGACCCGAAGCAGCCACCACGACCCCACCAGAGGCCACGACCCCACCAGAGACCACGACCACAACAACAGCCCCACCAGAGACCACGACCACAACAACGGCCCCTCCAGAGACCACGACCACAACAACGGCCCCTCCAGAAGCGGCCACCACGACCACGCCCCAGACGGCCACCACAACCGTCCCACCAGAGGCAACCACGACCACCGTCCCTCCAGAGGCAGCCACCGGCGCTACCGGGGCCGCGGCTCCCGGCGAGGAGCAGCCGGACACGGCCGGGCCCGACCAGGCCGCCGACCCCAGCGACACGACCGGACCGAGCGACGACACCGCCGGCGAGGAGGTCTCCGCCCCCGAGGGCGACCCGTCCGGGGCGGAGGCAGCGGCGGAGCCCCACCGCGAGGTGACGCCGTACGAGCGGGCCCTGGCGGCCGCCAAGCGACTGGCACCGGACTTCGTCCTTCCCAACGACTGCCGGCCCCCGCCCCTGAACTCGCCCTATTCGATGCCGAACGCGCCCCGCGCCTACCGCTCAGGGGTCCACGCGGGGGTCGACTTCCTGTGCTCGACGCCTTCGCATCCGGTGGTGGCCGTGCTCGGCGGCCAGGTGGTGGTGGCTGCAGGCGGCTACGTGGACCCCACCCCGGCCGAGTTCAACGAGCTGCTCGCGGTGGCCACGGCGTTGGGCGACACCCCGGCGTACACGAACGCGATGCTCTCGGGCTCCTACGTGGTCGTCGATCACGGCATCATTGAGGACGTGGGCCATGTGGTGTCGCTCTACGCCCACCTCGATGGGGTCGATCCCGGCATCCGGGTGGGAAAGCGGGTCGACGCCGGCCAGCGCCTCGGGGGCATCGGCAACACCGGCACCCGCGCCGGCGCTTCCGGACGCCGTTACGAACAGCTGCACCTTCACTGGAACTTCTACGTCGACGACCAGTACCTGGGCGCCGGACTGTCCACCGCGGAGACCCGTGAGGTGTACGCAGAGCTCTTCAAGCACGCCACCGGCACCGCCACGGAGCCGGAGTCATCCGGGATCGCAACCGCCGCCGGCGGGAGTCCGGGACCGGCCCAGCCGGGAACGATCACACCCAGTGGCCGCAGGCCGCTGGCCGACCCGATCCCGTTCGAAGAGGCCCGCGGTGCTGCCGAACGCCTGGCCGCGGACATCGTCGTGCCCAGCGACTGCCAGCCGCTGCCCCTGGCATGGGCGTCGGCGCTACCCAATGCGCCCCGCTCCTACCGTTCGGGCATCCATCAGGGCATCGACCTCGGGTGCTCGACGCTCGGGCACCCGGTCACGGCCGCGCTCGGAGGCCGCGTGGTGATCGCAGTGGGCGACTTCGAGGATCCCACCCCACTTGAGCGCAACCAGTTGCTCCACACCGCCTCGGTGATCGGAGCCACCCCTCCGTACACGCTCATGATGCTCTACGGCAACCATGTGGTGATCGACCACGGCATGATCGACGGCGTGGGCCACGTGGTGTCGCTGTACGGGCACCTCGACGAGCTGGAGCCCGGCCTCAGGCCGGGGCTGAGGGTCGAGGCCGGCCAACGTCTGGGCACGATCGGCAACTCCGGCACCAGTGCGGGCGCCTCGGGAGCAGTCCACGACCTGCTCCACCTGCACTGGGAGCTGCACATCGACGGCCAGTACCTCGGCATCGGCCTGTCCCCCGCCGACACCCGAGCCGTCTACACAGCCCTCTTCGGCAACGTCAGCGGCTAGAAACGCCGTATGCATGTAGTCGCCACCGCCGGCCATGTCGACCACGGCAAGAGCACCCTGGTGCGGGCGCTCACCGGCACCGATCCCGACCGGTGGGACGAGGAGAAGGAGCGGGGCCTCACCATCGACTTGGGCTTCGCGTCGATGCCGCTGCCGTCGGGCCGCGAGGTGGCCTTCATCGACGTTCCGGGCCATGTCCGGTTCCTCAAGAACATGCTGGCCGGGGTCAGCGGGGTGGACGCCTGCGTGTTCGTGGTGGACGTGACCGAGGGATGGAAGCCGCAGTCCGAGGAGCATCTGCGCATCCTGCAGCTCCTCGGCCTGGGCCACGGGATGGTGGCCCTCACCAAGGCAGGCGGCGCTGAGGCGGACCTGGTGGAGCTGGCCCGTCTAGACGTGGCCGAGCATGTCGCCGGAACATTCCTGGCCGAGGCGCCCATCGTCGTCACCGACGCGGTTGACGGCACCGGGATGGACGCGCTGGTGGCGGCGCTGGACGATCTGCTGGCCGTGACCCCCACCGCGGCCGACCGCGACCGGCCACGGCTGTGGGTGGACCGGGCCTTCGCCATCAAGGGATCGGGCACGGTGGTGACCGGCACGTTGACCGGGGGGCGGCTCCGCAGCGACGACAGCCTCGCGGTGCTGCCGGCCGGCCACACCGTGAGGGTGCGGGCCCTGCAGAGCCTGCACCGGCAGTGCGACGAGATGGGCCCCGGCAACCGGGTGGCGGTCAACCTCGTCGGCGCGGGCCACCGCGACGTGGTCCGGGGGGACGCGGTGGTGCGGGCCGGGCAGTGGCACGCGGCCCGAACCGTCGACGCGGAGCTGTCGGTGCTGGCCTCGCTCGACCACCCCGTCACCCGCCGGGGGGCCTACGTGGCCTACATCGGATCGGGCGAGCACCCCGTGCGGCTGCGGGTGCTGGGGCCGTCGGCCATCGAGCCGGGCCGGGCCGGACTGGTGCGGCTGCACTTGCGGGTGCCACTGCCGCTGTGCATGGGGGACCGCTTCATCCTGCGCGAGTCGGGACGGTCCGAGACGGTCGGAGGCGGCGAGGTGCTCGACGTCGATCCGGTGCTGCCCGCCTCGAGGGCCCAGCCCGACCGGTCGGTGGAACGGATGATCGCCGAGAGGGGACGGATCGACGCGGCCCGGCTGGAGCGGCTCACCGGCCGCGCCCGCCCGCCCGATCTGGGCCGGTGGGCGGTGGATCCCGAGCACCTCGAGCGGACCAGGCAGCAGCTCGCCGATGCGGTGGCCGGCGCCGGGCCGCTCGGGCTCGACCTGGCCGGCCTAGACGATTTCGAGCGGGCGGTGATCGGCACCATCGACGGCATCACCACCGGCGAGGGTCGGGCCCGCACTGCGGGCGTATCAGACCCGCTGGCCGACCATCCGTTCGTGGCCGCGGCCGGAGCCGAACCGTTCGCGCCGCCCGCTGCTACCGGCGTCAGCGGCGACGAGCTGCGGCTTCTGGTGAGGCAGGGACGCCTTGTCGAGAGCGGCGGCATCCACTTCGCCGCGTCCGCGGTCGACGAGGCCGCCGTGGTGGTGGCCCGGCTGCTGGCCGATCAGCCCGAAGGGGTGACGGTGGCCGAGGTGCGCGACGCGTGGGGCACCACCCGCAAGTACGCCCTGGCGCTGCTGGGCCGGCTCGACAGCACCGGCGTCACTCGCCGGCGCGGCGACCTGCGCATCGCCGGTCCCCGGCTGCCGGACCTCTAGATCAAGCGCGCCTGGGGGTGGGAGTCCGCCGCGTCGCAGCGCTGTCATTCCCGCTCTTGTTCGCTGCGCTCACGGGCCGCTCGGGCCACGGCCTCGCGCCGTATGGGCCGCGTTGTCCCGCGTGTTCGCTCGGCCTCTGGATCAGGCTGGGGCGGTCCGCAGCAGGAGGTCGCGTCGCTCGACTTCGTTGAGCCCGCCCCAGATGCCGTGCTGCTCGCCGATGTCCAGCGCGTACTGGAGGCAATCGGACTGCACGCAGCAGGTGGCGCAGATGTCTTTGGCCCGCAGCTCGCGGCGTCGTTTCTCGTCGCGCTTCTCGACGTAGGGCGGCGGGAAGAACACAGAAGCGTGGGGGCCTCGACAGGCCGCCCGCATCTGCCATTCAACCCTTTCGGTCGATGGAAACCCCATATCCAACGCCCTCCTCACCTGTGACGACTACCACACGAGTTGCCCCCAAGCCAAGCCGTTCAGGCGCATTTCTTCGCACGCCGCTCGACCGGACCCGGCAGCCATACCCGCTTCGTGGAGCCGATTATCGGCCAGGCCTGTGACATCTCCCGGCTCCCGGCCGGTCTAGCCGGCCGCGTCGCCATCGCCGATCTCGTCCGCATCGTCGGCGCGGTCGTCGGCGGCGGCGGCGGGCTCGACCGTCAGGACCAGGCCCTCCAGTGCCATCACCCGGATCGAGTCGCCCTCCGAGATGGGGGTGGCCCGCTGGGTGCGGGCCCGCCAGGGGGCGCCGTCGATGACCACGACCCCCTCGGGATCCACCTCGTCCCGAGCGACGCCGAGGGCGCCGATCATCCATTCCCGCCCGATGGTCGGTGTGCCGTACCGGGTGCGGACCATCGCAGGCATGCCGGTCACCATCCCCGCGGTGACCCCGATGATCCCTGCCACCATCGTGACCCAAGACAGCGACACCCCGTCGAACAGGGTCAACGATCCGACCGTCAGGCAGACGGTGGCGATGACGGTCCAGACGCGGGGCACTCCGGTCTGGATGTCCACGCCGTATCCGAACATGGCCACCAGCAGCAGCCCGACGGCCCAGCCCCGAGCCGGGAGCTCGGCCAGCCCGTAGCAGCCGAGCAGGAAGGACAGCGCTCCCAGTCCCCCGGCGAGTCCCACGCCCGCGGTGTAGAGCTCGAAGACCAGCAGCCCGGCTCCGGCCAGGAACAGCAGGTAGGCCAACGCGGGGCTGGCCGCGGTGTGCATGAACTGGTCGATCAGGGAGAGCTTGGCGAAGCGCACCGCGCTGACCGGAACCCGCAGCGGCTCGTCGCCGGTGATGTCGATCTCGGTCTCGAAGTCGGGCAGGTCGATCACGAAGAACCCCAGCGTGGGGGCTTCCCGGGCCAGGCCGAGCTCGATGGTCTCCGCGGATGAGACTGTCCGATCCTGCATGCTGGGATAGGCGTCGGCGAACGGCTCGGCCAGGTGCTCGGCCGGCAGGATCAGCGGGCCGAGGTCGCCCAGTTCCGAGCCGGGGGCCACGGCCAGGTCGTCCACCACCCCGGCGAGCTGGCCGACCGCTCCGGTGGCCGCCGCCCCGGAGGGCCCGACCCACATGTAGACCGGCACGTCCGAGGAGCGGATGCGGGCGGCGAGCTCGACCAGACGCTCGTCGTCGATGATGGCTCGCGGGCTGTTCACCTGGAGCACGAGGCCCAGGGAGCCATTGGCGGCGGCCTGCTCCATGGATCGCTCGATGAAGTCGGCCATGATCGGATCGAGGAGGCCCGACACCTCGACCACATCGAGAACGTCGGAGCCGGCCGCGGCCGCAAGGTCGAGGCTGCCGGAAGCCCCGGCGGCCGCGCCATCCGAGCCGCTGGAAGCCCCAGCGGTGGCCGTCGCGCCGAGAGCCAGGAAGGCGCCGAGGGCGAGAACGCTCAAGCCTGTCAGACGCATCAGGCGTCGGGCCACGGCCTTGCTCAGCGCCTCGCGAATTCCTGGCATCGGTGTCGTTGCCCGCTCGGCCGCTCGGCCGTGTCCGTGGTCAGGCGTCGGGGTCTCGGTCGAGGGCGCTGACCGCGGCCTCGAGGGTCTCCGCGACGGGCACGATGCGGTCGAAGCCGGTGGTGTGCAGCAGCCGGATCAGCGTCGGGCCGTTGCAGAACACCACGACCCGGCCCTCGTTCTCGCGGATGCGGCGGATCCCGCCGATGAGCGCCCCGAGGCCGGCCGAGTCCATGAAGGGCACCCCGCAGAGGTCCACCACCAGGCGTCCCGCGGTGGCATGGTCGGCCAACGCCTCCCGGAACTGGGCCACGGTGTAGGCATCGAGCTCGCCGGTGGGACGAAGCAGGTGGTAGGACTCGGCTTCGTTGTGGAACGACTCGATGTCCAGCACGGGCTGGAGGATATACGGCCGCCGCCGGGATGGGGATAGCCGGCTCGCGCTTATCGGCCCGGCCTCCGGGCCGGTACGATCTCCGCTGTGCCCGAGGTGCTGCTTGTGACCGACGCCGATTGGGTCGCTGCGCAGTGTGAGGCCGCGCTGGGCGGCGACCACACCCTGCACAGGGTGCGCCAGGGAGCGGACACCCTCGAAGCGATCGAGCTGGTCGACCCGGCCCTGGTGGTGCTCGACCTTCAGGTCGGCAACATGGGCGGGATGGCCGCCTGCCTGGCGGTGCGCCAGGAGGAGGACATGGGCCGGCTGCCGCGGCGTCCGGTGATCATGCTGCTGGACCGCGACGCAGACGAGTTCCTGGCCCGCCGCAGCACCGCGGACGCGTGGCTGGTCAAGCCCATAGACCCGATGGCCCTGGCCCGCCTGGTGGCCTCCACCCTGGCCGACGAGCCCGCCACCGCCTGAGGGCGTGGCCGGCGCCGGCACCGGCTAGCATCACGGGGCTGCAACACGGGCAGTGGCGCAGCTTGGTAGCGCGCCTCGTTCGGGACGAGGAGGTCGTGGGTTCAAATCCCGCCTGCCCGACAGTGACAGTGGGTGTTTGCGCGTTCAATTGGATCGCGTTCGCGGGTTTGTTGAGCGTGGACCCTTTCGAGGGTGTTCTGTCCGGTGATTGAGCCCCTTGAAGCTGATCTGACTTGCCATATCGATATGGTTTAGCTACCGTGTATATATGGCCACAAAGACGACTATCAACTTCGATGACGACATGGAGGCGGCGCTCGCCGAGCTCGTAGCGATTGACGGCACCAAGACGCTAGCGATCAAACGATCGCTTCTTGCCGAAGCGAGGCGTCGCCGCCGTAGCCAGGCGGTGCTTGACCTGATTGCCTCCTGGGAGGCCGACGAGGGCCCCATCGACCGTGAGTACCTCGACTGGGCCGACGCAGTCCTCGACCGTCAGGGCGTCGATCGTTGATCATCGACGCAGGTCCCTTCATCACTGACGGCGAGCGCCTGCACTCACGGCTGTGGGCACTCATCAAGCGGGCAGCCGAACGCGGCGACGAACTGCACACGACCCATCCGGTGCTCGCACAAGTCTGGCGAGACCCTGTGCGTCAAGCGAATCTGGCCCGGGCAGTGCGCCACTTCGAAATCCATCCTCTCGACGAGTCGATCCCGGTAGGGCGTCGGCTGGCGGCATCGCGCACTTCTGATGTCGTGGACGCGCACCTTGCCGTTGTCGCCGAGCGTCTCGGCACGTTCATCCTCACCAGCGACCGGGACGACATGTCGAGTCTCAACGCCCGCTTTGAGGTCTACTGAACAGAACGACAAGGAAGGTTACGCGCACACCTGGTCTATGGTCGCATTTCAGTCGACCGGGGGCGGCGTTGGGAGCCTGCGTCGAACGGTTCTGGGGGGTGCCGTTTCAGAACAAGAAGACTACGCAAGCATCGCCAAACTCGGGGGCACAGGGCATCGGCAAGTGCGGCGGTTGAGCGGCTGCGGCGTGATCTGCGCTGGAAGGTCGCCGCGCCCCCTCTGAACTTCCCAAACGCGAACACCCGCCAAATTCCGGGCCAGACCTCGTCCAGCGTGGACTGCACGGCACTGTGCCGCCGGGCCATGCGCGAAGCGGGGCTCACGCCAGCCGACGCTACCGGGGATCGTCGCTGCGCTGGAAGGTCGCCGACCGCCGGTGATGACTCTGACGCCAGGATCGCCCGCCGTGGTCGGGTCGGGCTAGACGGGCAGCTGCGACCTGGACCGGCGTCTGTCGCGAGAATCGAGGTCGGGCACGTCGTCGTCGGCCGTGAGATCGAGCCCACAGGCACCATCGGGCCCGGAGGCTCCGACGAGCGCGCGGAGCGGAATCGGCTCGGACAGGTCGACTCGAATGGCCTGATGAACCACCGTGCTCCCGAGTCGCAGGCTGCTGGCCCTCTGGCACTCGATGGTCGTGGTTGGCGGTCCGAGCTGGGTGGGCCACCACAGACATGACTTCATCTTGCAGATTCTGACCGTAGGAGATGCGCGCGGACGGGTGCAGCATCCGGAACACCTGGGTCTTCGGACGGCTGGCGCCGACGGCGCACGACCGTTACGGTCCGGTGTGTGGGGGCGGACTCGGGGAACGAGTCATGGGCCTCTTCGCTGGCGACCCGCAAGTCGATGCAGGGCAACCGCAGCCGAGACACCAAGCCCGAGATGGCGGTGCGCTCAGCCGTGCATCGGCGCGGCATCAGGTTCCGGGTGTCGGCGCGGCCCCAGCCGGAGTTGGCCCGCACCGCCGATCTGGTCCTGCGCAAGACCCGTATCGCCGTGTTCGTCGACGGCTGCTACTGGCATGGATGCCCCGACCACCACACCCAGCCGGCCACCAACTCCCAGTACTGGGCGGACAAGATCGCCCGCAACGTCGAGCGCGACAGCGAGACAACGGCATACCTCCGGCAGGCCGGATGGACCGTGCTGCGTTTCTGGGAGCACGAGGATTCCGAGGCGGTGGCCGACCGGGTCCAGGAAGCTGTGCAGTCGGCTCTCGCCAATCGACGTGACGGTTGAGCACTTGCAGCAGGTGCCGCAGCCCTAGATTCCCGTGGTGCCGACCCGCCGCTTAGGACCACCACTGGGAACGGTCTCTCGCCTACAGTCGAGATGTGACCCGATCGGCCCAGAAAGCGCTGATCCAGGGCGCCGAGAGTGGAGCCGCACGCTCTCTGTCGTGCCTTGTGCGTAGGCCAGCAGGTACCTTTCCTTGTCACACCCGCTATGTACTGTCGTTTCGTCCAGTAAGACGACATCACAACTACATGGAGGGATCGTGCCACGACCGAAGGAGAGCAAGCAAGTGACGATGCTCGAGGAGGTTCCGACCGTCGATGCGCATGCCTCGCATCCGGCCGGCCCTTCGAACGGGACGATCACGAGTATCGATCTCTTCGCGGGAGCGGGCGGCCTCAGCCTCGGCTTCCATCTCGCCGACTTGGGCTACATGCCTGTGTTCGCAGTCGAGCACGAGAGCGCAGCCGCGGCGACGTTCGCCCGCAACTTCGGGTGCGAGGTCTTTGACGGCGACATCGAATTCGGACCCGACTATCCCGAAGCCGACCTGATCGTGGGCGGGCCGCCGTGCCAAGGGTTCAGTCCGCTCGGCCGGGATCGTGACGACTTGAGCCGGGCGAGGCTCAACGGCCTGTGGAAGTACTTCCTAGATGCTGTGCGAACGATCCGTCCGAAGGCGTTCGTCATCGAGAACGTCCGCGAGTTCCAGCGCTCTGCAGAGTTCGCCGAACTGATTCGCCTGCTGGAGACGGACTCGGAACTCAACGTCTACACACCAGCGTTCGGCGTGCTGAACGCGGCGGACTATGGGGTTCCTCAGATTCGTCATCGTGGGATCTTGGTCGCGGTGCGCGACCATGACGGGGACCTGCCGTGGCCGCCCAACCCGATCCGAGGGCCTGAATCGGCCGACGGTGACCCCTATGTCACGGTGAGGGACGCGATTGGCGACCTGCCGCCTCGTACCAGCGGGACCGAGCCCTACTTCACCGAGACCGGCCAGCACCTCCACTTCGGCCGCCGGCCGAGACCGGAATCCCTGGAGCGCTACAAGGCCATTCCAGCAGGCGGCAACCGGTTCGACCTGATGCGGAACCGTCCGGACATCACGCCGGCCTGCTGGGCCAACAAACCGACCGGCACGACAGACGTGATGGGCCGCTTGTGGTGGGACCGCCCCTCCACCACGATCCGCACCGAGTTCTTCAAGCCCGAGAAGGGCCGGTACCTGCACCCGACGGCAGACCGGGTGATCTCGCACCGTGAGGGCGCTCGGCTCCAGTCCTTCCCGGACTGGTACCTGTTCGAGGGAACCAAGATAGAGATCGCCCGTCAGATCGGGAACGCGGTGCCGCCGCTGCTCGGGGTGGCCATCGCGCGGTACGTCTACGAGCACGCGTTCGCTCCCCGGGCTGGTTGAAGCCCTTGGACCCGTCGCTGGCCCGCGCAGTCACCTGGTTCCGTTCGCAGCCACGGATGGAAGAGCGGTTCGGCGCTGCCATCCGCCAGAGCCTCGACGATGTGCTCGACGGACAAAGCACGCGGCGCTACTCCCTCACCCAGCTGTCGAAAGTAGAGAAGACCTACATCGGCGCCAAGGTGGAGAACATGATCCAGGGCGCGTTCGGCCTTCAGCGAGGCAACCGGATGGATTTTCTCGTGGATGATCAGGAGGTGGACGCGAAGTGGTCGATCAAGTCGCGAGGGTGGATGATCCCGACGGAGGCGGTAGGCGAACTCTGTCTGTGCATGACGGCCGACGACGACCGGTCGACATTCTCGGTGGGGATCGTCCGAGCCGACGAGGCGAACCTCCGAACGAGCACCAATAAGGACAAGAAGCGGCGTTTCAACGACGACGGGATCGCGACCATGGCCTGGCTGGCCAACCCGGGCAAGCTCCCCGAGAACCTCCTTCTGCACCTGAGCGAGGAGACGCGTTCCGCGATCCTCGACGATGACTTGAGCGGGCAGCAGCGCGTGAACGAGTTGTTCCGCCGCGTTCACGACAGAGTCGTACGGCGCGAGGTTGTTCTAACCGTTGCGCAGCAGGACGATGGACCTAAACGTGTCCGAGATGCCCGGAGGGCCCTACAGCCGGACGGAATCGTCGTGCTGGGGCACCAAGGCAACCATCCACGCATCGCCGAAGGCCTCAGGATCGATGTTCCCTCCAAAGGCTCCTGGATTGCCACCAGAGTGGTGAGGGCAGAGCCCGACGACACGGACTCTGTTGTGATCGCCGATGAGCGATGGCGACGGGCCATTCCAGGCGATCCAGCATGTGCGGGTCCAATCAACTACCAGTAGACCTTGATTCGCGCCTTGTCAAGACATCGGGGCGCCGAGAGTGGCTCGGCACATCGTCTGTCGATCGTGGGCGGGTCGTGTCTGGCGCACCGGGTTCACCCGCCCGGTGCTTCGCCGAGGCCGGCCGGCGCCACCGCAGCCGTGCGCGGGTTGTGGTTGACGCGTTTGCGGAGGCTGGGCTCAGAGCTTGCTTCGATGATGTCCCGCGTGGCCGGCGGGAAGGACGCATGGCCGCCCGGCCCTCGGCATCTGGTGCCCGCATCGTCGCACCGCGGCGGGCGCGGCGGCCAGCGGCCGCAGGGAGCGGCGGCGCATCAGCGTGAGATGCCGGGACGCCTCGTGCGCGCGGCGGGACAGGTACTCGAGCACGGACGCTCTGCGGTCCTCGTAGTCGCGGTCGGTCGGCACCGTTCCTGGGGAGGCGAGCAGAGAGAGGCTCTCGTCGAGCGCCCGCGGCACATGCTGGTAACCGAACCGCTCGCAGTAGTAGCGGATGCCGTCCTCGATGCGATGTGCCGTCATCGAATCGATGGCGGCGAGGTCGAGGTAGTCGCGCAGCTTGGCCCGCAAGCGGATCACGTCGAGCTTTGTGGCAAGCAGATCGGGGATCGAGCCGACGGGCATACCGTCTATGAGCGGGCCGTCGGCCACCATCTTCATCTGGTCCGGTTCCACCTCCTGGGATCTCAAGGCCCTGAACACATCCCATTCGACTCCATCGACGGCCGCATGGAAGCAGTTGGCCGAGACGTCGCGGATTCGGACATGGCGCGCGAAGCGTCGGACCGCCCGCTCCACGGAACCCCCCGAGAACGGCCTCAGCGTCATGATGTCGAAGTCCACCGATCGGCGGTGCCGCAGGTGAACGGCGACGGCTGTGCCGCCCATCAGGCAGCCGCCGACACGTTCGGCGATCTCGGCGGCGTGCGGCCACTGGCGGATCTGGTCCCCTGAGAGGACCCCGGACCACTTGTCGATCTCAGGCACCGGAGCGCTCCCGGATGGCGTTCGCGAGCCAGCGCGCCGGCGCGCCCGTGTCGCAGCCCCGCAGCTTGCGGCACTCTTCGAGCGTCTCAAGCGGAAGCGCCCCCAGCGCCCAAGCCCTCGCGTGCGGGTCTCGGCCGTTGATCAGTGCCTCAGCGATGTAGAGCCCGTCCCGCCTCACAGAGAGCCGCTGCGGTGGCGTGCCCGACCAGAAGCAGTCCCAGAACTCGACGGGCACCCGGTCCAGCGGCGGCCGGGCAGCAGGGTCGCAAAGGGCGGGGAGGCGTTCAATGATGCGCGCCGAGCCCGCTGCGAGACGCCAGAGGCGCCCGCCGGTGGTGTCCCGCCCGGCTCGCTCTCCCTCGAACGGCTCGACCAGCCGCGCCTCCCGCAGGCGGCGCAGGCATCGCCGCGCGTGCCCGACGGACACCGACGCCAACTCAGCCACCAGGGCGGCCTCAGCCCCCAGCGGCTTGACGCGCAACACGTTGAGTATTCGCTGTTCGGCGCTGCTCAGCCGCGGCCCGCGGGCGCGCGACGCGTCGGCGGGGCCGCTGCTGCTCAGCAGCCCCTTGAGGCGATTCTCGCCGGCCGGCAGCCCCACGGACCGCAGGACTCTGCTGATCTTGCGGGCTGTGGTCTCGCTGACGCCAGCCGCGGAGGCGATGCCGACGGGGCTGTCGTCAGCGGCATGGGCTGCGGCCTCCCAGACCTCCAGACCGAGCTTGGAGCCGTGCAGCACGGTTCTGGAGGTCACGCTGAAGTCCCGCCTGCAGCTGCGGCAGCGCCAGCCGCGCGGACCGCGGGCGGCGACCGTCTTGGAGCCGCACCAGCAGCACACAACTCCGTTCGGCCAGCGCAACTCCGCCAGCCTCGCTGTGGTCGCAGCCATGTCGACAGCCTAGCAGAATGGGGACTTTGCTATCAGATTATGCGCGCGCCTTCGCCGGTCGCCAGCGCCGCGCTTCCCATCTCCATACCGCAGCCTATGCCCGAGTGATACCGCAAGATATACGCCTGCTATACCGCAGAAAAGACTCTCTCCATGCCGCAGAATGTACCGCTGGGTCAGGACGGCTGATAGATCCCGGCCCAGCGGGCAGGCTCGAGATCGGCTACCCGCGGGCGACGCCTACCGACAGGCCGGGAGCGGCTGCGGCCACAGCCGGTCGTCGTAGCCCGATGTCCGACACCGCGCCCACGATCGCGTCAGCCGGACGGCCGCGGGCCCGGTGACGATTGCCGGTGGAGCCGACCAGCGCGTGGAGTCGGCCCTACGCATGCCGCCGCTGCGCGGTTGCCGGTTGGCGGGGTGTCGGTCAGGGCCCGCTCCGCAACGCCGCATCGATCGTCTCGGCAAGGTTCTCTGCCCATTCGCGTTCAAATGCCCGGCATCGAGCGATCTGGGCTTCGGTCTCGTCGTCGCGATCGTCGTAGTCGTTGGCGGCGTCGACCACAGCCTGACAGTGCCGAAAGGCGGCGTGCCAACGCACCGCGGCCGCGGCCACTTTGTCGCGGACCCCGGCCTCCAACAACGGCGTCGCTGCTTGCGGAGTGCACGACACTGCCTTCGACACCGGGCTCATCACAGTCAATGGTGGTCTCAGAGTGCACAGGGCTCGCAGACTTCAGTTGAGCGTCAAGCAAGATCCCGGTGCCGACAACTACTTTGAGACCATGTTAAGGGCGGAGATTGTCCTGCCTTCAGAAGCGATTAAGCCCGGCGAGCCCTACTTGGCGTGGCACCAACAGCGGATCTACAAGGGTGACTCGGACCGCCAGCTGGCGTGACGCGGCCCCGGCGCCACCGAGCCCGCATCTTCAGGGCTGGGCGGCGGTCATGAAGATGCGGTAGACGTCATACACGATAGACTAGCCGTATGACGATGCTGAGCTTTCGGGTGGACGCGGCGGAGGCGGCCCGGGCGCGGCAGATGGCCGAGACCCTCGGCATTCCCCAATCAGAGATGATCCGCGAGGCTTTGCGTCGGCACCTCAACTCGCTCGCGGCGCAGCAGGATGCAGCTGCCTACGAGGAGCTCCCGCTGACGCCTGAGGAGTTGTCTCTGGCGGGGGCAGAGCGCTGGGCTCCCGCTGAGGACTGGTCCGACTGGGCTGATGCAGCGGGGTGAGGTCTGGTTCGCGGCGACCCCCGGCGGCGACCGGCCGGTGCTGGTGCTCACCCGCGACCCCGTAGCGGGTCGCATCGACGCCGTCGTAGTGGCCGCGCTCACACGAACCCGTCGAGGACTCTCCTCGGAACTCGAAATGACCGCCGCCGTCGACGGAGTGCCCACCGACTGCGTGGCCAACTTCGACACCATCCACACCGTGGCCCGTGGGGACTTCCGGCGGCGAGTGACCAAGCTCGGTCCCGCTCGCCTTGAAGAGGCATGCGAGGTCCTCCGAGCCGCCACCGGCTGCTAGGCGCGTCAAGACCCTCGCCATACCGCAGAAAAGACCCTCTCTATGCCGCAGAATGTACCGCTGAGTCAGGACGGCCGATGGATCCCGGCGCAGAGGACGGGCTCGGGATTGGCTACCCGCTGGCGGTCATGAAGTTGCGGTAGAGCTGCTCGGCGTCGGACACGAAGCCGTCCATGTGACGGTCGGCGTCGGCGGCCAAGGCGTCGATAGAGCCGGGGCCCAGGGTCGACTCCAGGGCCTGGCGGTAGGCGTCGATGGCGCCCCAGTTGCGGACGGTGTCGTCCTCGACCTCCACGTGGTACTGCATCGACCAGGCACACGGCCCCACCCTCATGGCCTGAACGCGGCATACAGGGGAGCTGGCCAGCACCACCGCGTCCTCCGGGGGCTGGGCCACGCACACCGAGTGCCACTGCAGGGCGTGCTGGCGCTCGGCCATCTGCTCGAAGATCGGGTCGGCCCGGCCCTCCGGGGTCAGCTCCACCGGCAGCACGCCGATCTCGGGCGGGCGCTGCGGGCCGCACGTCCCGCCCAGGGCGTCGGCCAGAAGCTGGTGGCCCAGGCACACCCCCAGGAACGGGCGCCGCAGCTCACGCACCCAGCGGCGGATGGCCCGCTTCTCCGGCACCAGCCACGGATGCTCGTCCACGTCCCACACGTCCATAGGGCCGCCCATCACCCACATGGCGTCGTAGTCCTCCAGGGGCGGGATGGGCTCGCCCTCGTCGAGCTCCACCGCGGTCCACTCGACGCCGTCGTCGGCCAGAAAGTCACGCAGACGGCCGGGATGCTCGCAGTCGATGTGCTGCAGCACTAGCAGGCGCACGCGACGACGCTACCGCGGCCGGGCCCGGCGGACCCTGACCAGGCGCCCGCGGCCGGGCCCGGCGGACCCTGACCAGGCGCCAGCCGCCGGCAGCGCAGAGCAAGCACAAGGCTGCCTCGAGGCACCGCTCCGTGCATCCTGATCGGGAAGTAGCCTCCGGAGGCATCACCAGACCGATAAGGGACGGCTGAATGAGAGAAGTGCTAGTCGAGGGGCGGGTGTCCTGGCGCTCGGAGAGAACGGCCCTGGACAGGACGCTGTCGATCCGACCGGCGAGGATCTTCGGGCTGCGCCGGCTGATAGCCGCGCTCGGTTTCGCCGCGGTGGCAGCCTTGATGGTGGCGCTCGTCGCCCTGGCTGCCGGTGCCGTGGCCGCTGGTCTCGGCGCCCGCTGGGTCGAGAGGCGCAGGGAGCAGGGCCTCGACGATCCCATCACCGTCGTGCAGCAGCGGGTTCACGAGGCCAGGGAATGGATCGACGGCCGCCGCTCAGCACAGCACAACGCCCCGGGGAGCGACCTCTAGCCGATCAGGTCGGGCCGCGCTCCCGATCGCGCCGGCTCTCAGCCGGCTAGCGGTGGAACGGTCTCCACCTGGTAGCTCAACTCCAGCGGGGAAAGGCCCGGGCCGGCCAGCTCGGCGCGGAAGCCTGCGCTGGGACGGATGTCGCCGATCACCGGCACTGTGCCGGTGAAGGCCACGAAGCAGTTGGGCCGCGGCCCGGCCCACGGGATCGAAGCCGCCAGCTCCAGCGGGGGCAGGTTGGCCCCAGCCGAGCCGTCCTGGTAGGCCACGCCGCCGTCGATGCGGCTGGACAGCGTCAGATCCCCCCAGCGTTCCCCGACCGCTGCGGCCGGCCATCCGGTGGGGGCCACCGGCTTGGGGCACACGCCCTTGGAGGCGACGATGTCGACGGCCTCCAGGGCCCGGTCGGTGTGGTCGGACCCGAGCGTCACGAACACCTCGTCACGGTCGACCACCAGCACGATCTCGGCCTCGCCGGAACTCTCCGAGCCGGCCACGGCGATCGAGGGCTCCTGGGAGATCAGCCAGGGCGGGAACACCATGAACAGCGGGATGCTGGCCGGGCGGGGCACGCCGAGAGCGGCCAGTTCGTCGATGTGGTGCTCGACCGCGGCCCGGTCCCGTCCCGCGTAGCCGATCACCACCAGCACCTCGGGCGCGAACACCCGCTCGACGCCGTCGATCGACAGCCTCATCGCCGCGGGTCCCCGAAGCCCGCCGACTCGGGGCGTCTAGGGGTTGTAGCCACCGGTACGGAACTCCACCATCAGCACCCCGGCCTCGCTGCGCCACGGGCCGTGGGGCATGCCCGGCGGGCGGCAGGCGTACATGCCGGCGGTGAACGTCTCGCCGAGGCGCAGGTCGGTGAGGTCGCCCTCCACGATGTACACCTCCTCCCAGAAGTGGTGGGTCAGCACCCCGTTGGGCGTCGAGTCGGTGCCGGGCGCGAAGCGCATCAGCCGGGTGTAGGGCCCGTCGGGCTGGCCGTCGGTGGACAGGATCATCTCGTCGATGCCCTCCACCGGGCCGCCCGCGGGCCGCCACGCCCCGTCGGGAATGTGGAACTCCAGCTCAGGTTTGGATGCCATGGCACTCACCCCAGTTCGTAGACCTTCGGTTCCAGGCGGTGGTTGATGTTGCGGGCGCCGTCGGTGGTGATCACGTAGGTGTCGCCCATGAACACGCCCTTGATGATGTCGGTGGTGCACGGGTGGATCTCCACGCACATCGCCATGTTGGGCTCCAGCACCACGTCCTTGTCGGGCCGGTGGGAGGTGCCCACGAACGGCCCGGCGTCGATCGGGTTGAACACGCCGTGCACCAGCGGGGCCACGATCGTGTAGCCCCGCTCGTTGATGATGCTGCCCGCGGCCCGCAGCTCCTTGGCGGTGCAGCCCGGCTTCAGCTCGGCCACGATCCGGTGGTAGGCCTCGAGCATCACCTCCAGCAGGTCGGCGTAGTCGGGCGGCGGCTTGGAGAACACCATCGCCTTGCCCGTCTGGGCCTCGTACCCGTGGCCGTCGCGGGCCCCGACCTCCATCAGCAGCACGTCGTCGGAGGTGATGGTGCGCCCGATGGGCCGGGGCCGCTGGAAGCCGCTGGTGGGGTTGCTCATCGACTCGCTGCCGGCCAGCACCATGCACGGGATCTCGCCCCGCTCCTCGGCGATGGTGGAGTAGATGATCCGGAACAGGTCGTGCTCGGTCATGCCGGGACGCAGCTGCTCCATCACCGCTGCCTGGGTGGCGTCGCCGATGCGGGCAGCCTCCTCCAGACAGGCGACCTCCTCATCGGAGAGCACCAGCCGCATCTTCCAGAACTCGTCGGAGTACTCCTCGAACACCAGGTCCGGGAACGACTCGGTGAGGGCGGCCCAGTGGTCGCGCGACACCGACAGGTACGGCGTCGGGTTGATTATGCCGACCCGGCCCCGGCTCAGGCCCAGTTCCTTGAGCCGGTCCACCAGGATGGTGCGGGTGTTGAGGGCGCCCCGGACGTCACCGAACACCGAACGGGTCACCCGGTCGGGCAGGCGGGCGTTGAGGCCGAGAATGGCCAGCGTCGGTTCGCCCTCGGCGGGGAAGATCACGAAGCTGTCGAGCTCCATGGTGCCCATGTAGTTGCTGATCCAGCGCACGTTGGCCCAGCCCCGGTCCCAAAGGTGGGCGGCGCCGGCCACCAGCAGGCAGTCGAGGTCGTGCTCGGCCATGAAGCCCCGCACCAGCGCGTGGCGCCGCTCGAACTCGGCGTCGGAGAAGGTCGGCCAGTCGTACCAGTCGTGGTTGATCGGGTGGGGGTAGGTGATGGCCCGGGGGCCGAATTTCGGGGCCGACATGACGTCGGTCATGGAGTCTCCTCTCCTAGAGGCCCCCGCGAGCCGGGGGCCTCGTTGTCATTGACGTAACTGGTGTCGTCGGCGTCGGCGGGCCGATCGACCCGCACCAGGGCCGCTCCCCGGCGATGGTCGGCCGCACCGAACGTCCCCGAGCCCTGCGGACCCGCTCCGGCGATGGTGCAACTGCCGAACAGGTCATTGTCGGAGGCCGCGCCGTCGGCCGCGACCGAGTGGCCGCGCCGGGCCAGCTCCGAGCCGAGGTCGGACCCGAACCCGGGCTCCAGGAACAGCAGGTCGTCGGCGTCGGGCAGACGGGGCGCGCCCGACAGCCAGCGGGGCCCGTCGATAGCGGCCTGGGGATCGGCGCCGTCGTCGATGACAGCCCGCAGGACCTGGAAGTTGGTCTGGACCTGGCCCCGGCCGCCCGGGGTGGACCCCACCAGCCGGCGGCCACGATGGGCGACGTGGTAGCCGACCAGGGTGTGCAGGGGCCGCCGCGGCCGGTCCGATCCTCCCGTTCCGTCGACCCGGACGGGCTGCTTGGCCAGCCGGTCGTTGAGCACGATCCCGGTGCCCGGCACCACCACCCGGGAGCCGAACTCGTTGAAGAGGCTGTGAATGAACGTCACCATCAGCCCCCCGCCGTCGGCCACCGACAGGCAGGTCGTGTCAGTGCCCGAAGCCGCGGCCGGGGCGCCCACCGGCGCCAGCACCGAACGGCGCTGATCGGCGATCACCGAGCACCAGCGGTCGAGCGAGTCCTCGCTCAGCACAGGCGTCACGTCGGACGCCTCCTGCCAGCGGGGCATCCCGGCGAGATCGGAGAAGGCGGCGTGCTTGCACCGCACCATCAAGTCGATCCGGTCGGCCTTGCCGTCGATCAGGCGGCCGTCGAGGCGCTCGTAGAGCAGCAGTTGCTGCAGCAGCACCCACCCCATCGACACCGGCGGCGTCACCGACACCTCGGCCGAGCCGTAGCGGATTGTGATCGGGGGCTCGAAGTCGCTGGAGTGCGCGGCCAGGTCGTCGGCGGAGAGCAGGCCGCCCAGCCCGTCCACCGTTGCGACCAGGTCGGAGGCCAGCGGGCCCGTGTAGAACGCCGAAGGCCCGCCTGCGGCGATCTCCCGCAGCGTTCGGGCCAGGGCCGGCAACCGGAAACCGTCAGCCGGGGCCGAGCCGTTGCCCTCACAGAACTCCGACACGAACGGATCGTCACCGCCGACCGCGATCCGGACCCGGTCGAGCGCCCGGGCGAAGGCATCGTCAAGGGCGAACCCCTCGTCGGCGAGCTCGGCCGCGGGCTCGATCAGAGTCGCGAAGGGCCGGGATCCGTGGCGCTCCCACAGTCGCCCCCAAGCGTCCACCAGTCCCGGAACCGAGATCGACAGCGGACCGAAGCGGGGCAGGGTGCCGCCGGGGATGGAAGCCGTGGCCAGGGCCGCGGGCACCGCGCCGGCGCCGTTGAGGGCCTCCAACTCACCGTCGAGGCCCGACACCAGCGCGAAGGCGTCGCCGCCCAGACCGCACCACGGCAGCTCGCGCACGCACTGCACCGCCGAGGCAGCGATGGCCGCGTCCACCGCGTTGCCGCCAGACGCCAGCACGGCTGCACCCGCGTCAGCGGCCTCCTGGCAGCCGGCGCTTATCACCGCCTGCCCCGACTCGGACCCGTCAGACAACCGCGACCGCCTCGATTTCGATGAGCATCTCGGGGTTCTTGAGGCGGGACACGAACACCGACGACCGTGCGGGCAGAGGCTCCGGGAAATGTTGCACCCACTGCTCGTTGAGTGGCCCCGTGGGGGTGCCCTCCTTGAGGTAGACGGTGGTCTTGACCACGTCGGCCATCGAGGCGCCGGCGGCGTCCAGGATGGCGGCGATGTTGCGCAGCGCCCAGTCGGCCTGCTCGCCTATTCCGCCCATCTGGCCGGTGTCGCGGTTGCGTCCGGCCTGGCCCGCGGTGAACACGAGGTTCCCGACGCGGACGGCCTGGCTGAAGGGGCCGGTCGGGGTGGGTGCCCCGTCGGTGGAGACGGCGGTGCGGTCGCTCATGGTGCTTGCTCCTGACTGTTGGAGGACGGTTGGGTCGCCGACCCGGCGGCGAGGTTGCGCCAGTGGTGGCACCGCAGCGAATGGAGCCCGCCGACTTGGTCCACCGCCTCGGGGGGCGGCTCGGTGGCGGCGCACTCGTCGGTGGCGTACGGGCAGCGGGTGCGGTAGCGGCACCCCGACGGGGGATCGAGCAGGCTGGGCAGTTCGCCGAGCACCAGGCGGCGAGCGGTCTGCAGCCGGGCCGCGCTCTCGGCGTCGGCGCGGGGGACCGACGAGATGAGTCCCTGCGTGTAGGGATGGCGGGGATCGGCGAACGCCTCCGAGGCCGTGCCCGTCTCCACGATCTGGCCGAGGTACATGACCGCCACCCGGTCACTGAGATGGCGCACCACCGAGAGGTCGTGGGCGATGAACAGCATGGCCAGGTCCAGCTCGTCGCGCAGCTCGTCGAGGACGTTGATGATCTGGGCCTGGATGGACACGTCCAGCGCCGACACCGGCTCGTCGCACACCAGCACCGCGGGGTCGGTGACGATGGCCCGGGCTATGCCGACCCGCTGCTGCTGCCCGCCGCTGAGCTCGCTGGGAAGGCGGTCGGCCACCGCTTCGGGCAGCCCGACCAGCTCCATGGCCTCAGCCACCGACCGGGCCCGGCTGGTCCGGTCGCCCATGCCGTGGACCCGCAGCGGCTCGCCGATGAGGGACGACACGTTCATGCGGGGGTCGAGCGAGCCGCGGGGATCCTGGAACACCATCTGGATGCGATGGCGCATGCGTCGCAGCTCCCGGCGGGACAGGGTGGCGAGGTCGGTGTCCTCGAGGCGCACGGAGCCCCGCTGCATCGGCACCAGCTGCATGATGGCCCGGGCCAGCGTGGACTTGCCGCACCCGCTCTCACCCACCAGGCCGAGCGTCTCTCCGGTGGCCAGGTGCATGGACACCCCGTCCACCGCAGTTATCCGGCCCCCGTCGGTGTCGAACTGCACCACGACGTCGTTCACTTCGAGCACGCCCCCCGCCAAGGCGGCATCGGCCGAGCCGGCCTCCAGCGTCGCTCCGGCGACCGCGGTCTCGCTCATTGGTCCCGCCTCCAGGGACGGCCCGCCTCGGTGGCCTCCTTGGCCCTCTCAGCGGCCAGCCAGCAGGCGCTGAGATGCTGGGGACCCACCGCCACCTCGGGCGGAACCTCGTCCCGGCAGCGGTCGAAAGCGTGGGCGCAGCGCGGCGCGAAGGCGCACGACGATCCGCCCCCTCCGGTTATCGGCGGCTGGCCACCGATGGGGTGCAGCCGTCCGGCGTGGGCGTCCTCGAAGCGGGGCACCAGCCGCAGCAGCCCCTCGGTGTAGGGATGGTTGGCCCGGTCGAACAGATGGGCCATCGAGGCCTTCTCCACCAGCCTGCCCGCGTACATCACCTGCACGTCCTCGCAGGTGGCCGCCACCACTCCGAA
>LXNI01001209.1_pt1 | contig 23826 bp, 24 predicted proteins | sample 809091 | NCBI WGS metagenome assembly LXNI01 (sample SAMN04870527, study PRJNA318959) | sponge metagenome | biome: 01000161; feature: marine sponge reef; material: water | host: Sarcotragus foetidus | place: Greece: Milos, Mediterranean Sea | collected 2013-05-29 | depth 5-7 m | reverse complement strand
AGGCACACGGCGAAAATCAGCGTCAGGTATCGTGTAAGCTGCTTCATGAGTGTATGAGGCGTTGCATTCGGGGTAATTCCCTCATCAGGTGCTGGCGGAGGGTACCACCCCCCGCCATGTATCCCTGATCACGTTAAAAATTGAGTGTGAATCCCAGTCGGATCTGACGAGGCCGGCTGTACATCAAACTGGATTGCGACGTATGCCTGCTGCCCACGTTCACCGGGCCTCCGATGTACGTGTTGTACAGAAACGCTGCGGAAGCGGGATCAGGCTGTGTGGAAAGATATCCGCGACCGCCATCCGTCGCCAGAAAGCCATCCGTGTTCGGCAGGCCCGTAGCCCGGAAAACCGCCAGCACGTTCTGCGTGTCCAACAGGTTGAGCACAATCAGATAGGCGGTCAGCGAAGAGGTACCTACCTGGAAGCGTCGATCCAGACGCACATCGATGCGAGTGGTGGACGGGAGACGCGCCGAGTTGATGGAACCTGTCGCATCTTCGGTGAAGCTATCGCTCACATTGAACGAGGTCCCGGCCAGGGCCGTGTACGCCATGCCGCTACCGTACCGGAACAGGATGTTCAGGCCCGTATTCTCCAACAGGTTGCTGCCTCCCATCGAAGGCCCCTCGCCCTCGCCAAAGCGATAGTCGACCGACGCATTCAACGTATGCCGCTGGTCGAAGTCCGCCGGGGCAATGGTATTCGGAAACACCGAACCGCGCCATACGACCACCGAAGTAGCGTTGGCGTCCGATCCCGTACCCTGTGCATACGACAGCGTATAATTCGCGTTCACCGAAAGATTACGGGTCCGGCGCAAGTCAAAGCCGAATTCGACGCCCTTGGTCGTAGTGAAGTCCGCATTCAGGTACGTGCCGTAGGACGGGAAACCCCCGATCAAACGACGGTTGCTGATCTTGTTTTCCTGCGTCCGGTAGAACCCGGAAATCGTGAGCGCCGTGCTGGTCCCCAACCGCTGCCGGAAACCCAGTTCGTACTGGGTGGTCCGCTCCGGCTTCAACTTGGGATTCGACGTACGGGAATGCTGCGATGTGATTTCATCGTAAATCCGGAAAGGCGTAAACTCGCGCTCCGTGGGACGCTGGCTGGTTATGTTGAAGGACGCAAAGAACACAGCCCGGTCGGTAACCGGAAAGCTGACGCCGATGCGCGGCATGAACGTAGCCTGCGGCGTATAATCCTCGAACGCAGTGGAAATGGGCTCGTCAGTCGGCCGGACCTGACCGGACAGATCGCTCACAATGTCCAGAGGGTCCACCCTGCCTCCTTCGACGTCGAAGAAGTTACCGTCCACATCCCGGTAGCCGACCACATCGCCTGCATCGTTGAAGTACACCGCATCGTCCGCATCGATGCCTCCAGGCGTTCCGGATACCGAACCCGCGCGGACAATGGGACGCGGCGCATAAATGTCCTTCAACACCGGCGCATTGTTATCGAACACCTCCATGCGTACGCCAAGATTCAGGATGAGGTCGCGATACTCGATCTTGTCCTGCAGATACCCGCCGTAGTAGATCGGCTGGTAGGGCGCGATATTGAGGTTCGTCCGGTCGAAATACCCCTGGATGTCCTGATCGTCCACTTCGTTCAGCCCTCGGAAATCGTACCCGTAATAGGTGGTCCGCGCCCGGAAGGCTTCGAACGGCAAATCACTGTAGCTGGCGTAGCAGGCCACCTGCTCGCAATTGTCGTCCTGGGCGTAGCGGGACAACCCGAAACCGCCTATGCTGTACCAGCGTTCGGTGAACGTACGGTACTCGCCGCCGAACTCCAACTGATGCAGCCCAATCTGCGCCGTGGCGTTCCCCGATATCTGAAATGCTTTCCGGTCCTGCTGCTGGAACGTAGCCAACGGATTGCCCGGCAACGAGAAGGTAATGCCCACGGCCTGGCCTACACCCGATGTGCCGTCCGCAGTATACAGCGGCCCGTATCCATCGGTTCGCGAGGCGAAATAGCGACGGGCAAGGTCCAGATACTCGTTCCCCTCATCAATATCTCCGTAGGAAAACGCCTCTTCCACAGTACCGGAAAATCCGTTGGGGTAGAGCTTATAGTTATAGTCCTGATACGCCGCATCAATCTGGTAGAAGAAGTTCGAGGCGAAGCGCTGGCGCAGACTGCCGTAGACCCGCCATGTATCCTCCTCTCTGTGATAAAAGATGTCGGGATTGAACACATGCCGGAAGTAGCTGAGCGACTCCGATTTTTCGGTTGCGAATGAACCACCCACGCGCACCGTGACGGTCTGCGTAGGCTGGATCGACACATTGCCGGTTACGATCGTTTCTCCGAAAGGACTGTTTTTGGACGGCTCTAATGTAAAATCTTCCCGGCGGTATGTGTCCGGTGCATTGATGATTCCCGATTCAAGGATGTACCCCTCGGGAAGATTCAGCAGAACAGCCAGCGAGTCCGGCGTCAGCAGCTCTCCGTTGTCGACAGCAGCCTGGGCGGTCTGCCACGGGAACGGCAGATACAAGGAATCTCCGGCGGCATTGATTGCGCGCACCACCTGCGGATTGGCGTTCAGCTCGGCAAGCTGATCGTCCGTAAGCTGATAGGTGGGTACGCCGTACGGGCTGGAATCGTCCTGGCGGACATACTGCCCCGTCACAAAGAAGCTGACGCGGCCGGGAACGATGGGTCCTCCCAGCGAAATCTCGCCGAGGCTATGGCCGTAATTGTCGAGCCCCTGAGAGGTATAGGCCCCCAGGGTACCGAAAAACCGGTCGGCGCCGCTCTTCGTCGTGACCGACACCACGCCCCCTTGCGCATCGCCGTACTTGGCCGGGATGGTTCCGATCAGCATTTCCTGTTCCGAGATGGCCACGCGCGGAAGGGCCTGCTGCCCCGATATACGCACTCCATCCACATAATACGTGAGTTCCTGTTCGCGCCCCCCGCGGACGAAGAGCCCCGTGCCTTCCGAGGTGACCACGCCGCTCTGCAGCGAGGCCACATTTTCGACGCCCCGAATGGGAAGCAACACCAACTCGTCGCTGTTTACCACGCGCGGGGCGCCGATCGCGTCCTTCTGGATAATGGGTCGTTCATACTCGACCACAATTTCCTCCAGTTCGGCCCCGGGCGCAAGACTGAAATTCAATTCCCGCGTGTAGCCGGCATTGATCTCCACCTGCTGGACCGTCTGGGCCTGATACCCTACGAAGGAAGCCGTAACGTCATACGTCCCCACAGGCACGCCAATGATGAAATAGTTTCCATCTAAATCCGAAGCGCTCCCGAGCAGGGTGCCTCCCAGAACGATATTCGCCCCGGGCAGCGATTCACCCGTAGAGGCATCTGTAATGACGCCGGAGAGCTTGCCCGTGTTTTGAGCCAGCGCTGCAACGGGCATGACGAGCAGAACGAGTACGGTAGTAACGCACCTGCGCAACATGTGCTACCTCCTGATTTGTATGGTGTGTGCCTGCAATGACGGGCACTTCGTTAAGGAGCCCATGCCCGGCATTGCCGTCCGGTATGAAAAGAATTTGGTTATTCGTCGCAGTGACGTCTTGAGTATGCTAAGGCTACGACATTCTTACCAAGTTGTCAAGTAATGTTTCCAATATTGAAAAACTTTGCATACCCGCACTGAAAAAGAATTATCAATAACCATTTCGATTAGACATCCACTCTGCGCACATCCTCGATACCGTCCAGCGCCGCAATCTCCCCGACCACCGTTGCCGGGACCGCCTCGTCCACGGTAACCGCTGTCAGAGCAATCTCTCCCTTGCCGGCCCGCCCCAGCGCCAGGGCGCCGATGTTGATATCGTTACGGGCCAAGATGCTCCCCACCGCCGCCAACATGCCGGGCCGGTCCACATTCCTGTAGACGATCATGTGCCCCTCCGGCTTGATCTCCAGCCAGTAATTGTCAATGCGCACCAGGCGCGGTTCGTCGCGGTCGAATATCGTACCGGCCACCGTGCGGGCGCCGTCGTCCGTTTCCAGGCCGATCTGCAACAGATTCGTGTACCCGCCGGGCGCCGTATCCCGTGCTTCCGTCACATGGATCCCCATATCCTCCGCAAGAAACGGCGCATTAATCAGATTCACGGGTTCCGTGACCCACTTCGATAGAATCCCGCGTACGGCAGCCACCGTCAGCACTTCGGAATAACGGCGCGGAACATCCCCCCGACACCCCACAGTGATCCCCCGAATACGCCCGACCCCCAACTGACCGATCAACTGGCCAAGGCGATCGGACAGGCTCAAATAGGGTTGGACGTCCGGTTGCGACGCCATCTTGATAGCCAGCGCGTTGACCGGCGTATGCACCGCCTCGCCGCACAGCGCACGAATGACTTGCTCGGTAATCTGCACCGCGACTTTTTCCTGGGCTTCCTCCGTCGAGGCCGCAATGTGGGGCGTCGCGATAACTTTCGGATGTTTGAGCAATTCGTTCAATTCGGCGGGCGGCGGCTCCGTGGAATACACGTCCAGCGCCACGCCCCCCACTTGTCCGCTATCCAGCGCAGCAAGCAGGTCCTTTTCCTCTACAATGCCGCCCCGGGCGCAATTGACAATGCACACCCCCTTGCGGCACCGCGCAAACGTTTCCTTCCGGAGCAGGCTGCGGGTGGCGTCGTTCAGGGGCGTATGTACGGTAATGAAATCGCTCCCGGCCAATAACTCGTCCATGTCCACAAGGCGCACCCCGAGGCGCTCGGCAGCCTCCTGCGACAACACCGGGTCGTACCCGATCAGGTTCATGCCGAACCCGGCCATGCGCACCGCCACTTCCCGTCCGATTTTCCCCAACCCCACGACGCCGAGGGTCTTTTCGTACACTTCCGATCCGGTGAACGATTTGCGGTCCCACTTGCCCTCCGCAATAGAGCGGTTCGCCTGAGGAACGCGGCGGGCCATGGAAAGCAACAGGGCGCAGGTGTGCTCGGCGGTCGAGATCGTATTGCCGGAAGGCGCATTGATTACAAGTACGCCCCGGCGGGTAGCGGCCGCAAGGTCGATATTGTCCACCCCGACCCCGGCGCGCCCTATCGCCCTCAGGTTGCTCGCCGCTTCGATAAGGTCCGCCGTAATGGTGGTGCCGCTGCGAATGATCCAGCCGTCCGCCTCTGCAGCCGCCTTCCGCAACGCCTCTCGGGATTGCTTCAACCGGACATCGGGCGTAATGCCGCGGGCTTCCAGCATGTCGATGCAGATCGGATCGACCGCATCGGTGATAAGCACCTTCATCTTTTTTGTCATGGTTCCATGGTTGCCATCGTCCCGATCCATTCCAACAAGGCGGGCAGGCCCCGTTTTGTCTGCGATGAGGTCAGGAAAACCGGAATTTCCAGTCCGTACGTCGAAAGCGTCTCGTGCATGCGGTGTTCCGTCTTCACACGATCGTTACCGGAGAGTTTGTCGCACTTCGTAAGGGCAATAGCGTAGGGCACGTCGCTCCCGCACATGAATTCTATAAAACTCCTGTCGAGGACGCCCGGCTCGTGCCGGCTGTCCACAAGGTGAACGACCAGGCGCAGCATATCGCGTTCCGCAATGTAGCGCTCGATGAGCCGGGCCCAGTGGGCACGCTCCCGCTTCGAGACTTTCGCATAGCCGAAGCCCGGAAGGTCCACGAAATACAGGCTTTCGTTGACCAGGTAATGATTGAATTCCCTCGTCTTGCCCGGCGTCCTGCTCGTCCGGGCCAGCCCCCTGCGCCCCGCCAGCGCATTCAACAAGGAACTCTTGCCCACGTTCGAGCGACCGGCGAACGCGACTTCGGGCAGCCCGTCCGAAGGCAGTCCGCTCCAGGACGTCGATCCCTTGACAAACGTAATTTCCCGAATATCCAAGGGACGCGCCTCGTCCGAATCGTTCTGATTTACGCGGCAGTCAACCGGTCCTTGACCGTCTCGCCGATCACTGCCGGATTCTCAACCACCACCACGCCGGACTCTTCCAGCGCGGCGATTTTTTCTTCCGCGGTGCCCTTGCCCCCGGAAACGATGGCGCCGGCATGCCCCATCCGGCGTCCGGGGGGCGCCGTCCGGCCCGCAATGAATCCAAACACGGGCTTCGTCATATGGTCCCGAACGAAGGCCGCGGCTTCTTCTTCCGCCGTACCGCCGATCTCGCCGATCATTACCACGGACTCTGTGTCGCCATCCTCCTCGAACAGCCGCAGGATATCCACGAAATTCGTCCCGATGACCGGATCTCCGCCGATGCCCACCGCCGTACTCTGGCCAAGACCCTGCCGGGTAAGCTGATCTACCGCTTCGTACGTCAGGGTGCCGGAGCGCGACACCACGCCCACGGACCCTTCTTTGAAAATCATGGCGGGCATAATGCCAACCTTGGCCTGATCGGGCGTCAGGGCGCCCGGACAATTCGGACCAATGAGACGCGCCCCCTTGCGCTGCACGTAGTGAAAAACCGGAATCATATCCCCTACGGGAATGCCTTCCGTGATACACACGATCACCTGTATGCCGGCTTCCGCCGCCTCCAGAATCGCATCCGGAGCAAAGGCGGGAGGCACGAAAATCACAGACGTGTTCGCCCCTTCTTCCGCGACCGCCTCGGCCACGGTGTTGAACACCGGCTTGCCGAGATGCGTGCGGCCGCCCTTGCCGGGCGTCACGCCGGCTACCAGCGCGGTACCGTACGCGAGCATGTGTTCGGAATGGAACGTGCCCTCGGAACCCGTGAATCCCTGGACAAGCAAACGGGTGTTTTTATCGACGAGAATCGCCATAACGGTTGGAATAAGCGGCGAAAAAAAGGAATGGGCTTAAGGTAAGAACAATACCGGAGCGCAGAACGGAGAAAGATAGGGAAGATTACGAACGCGCGGGGAGCGCACCCCGAACGAACGCGCGGAATTTTTCAAGGATAAAACAGGCGCGGGGTATTATGCTCCATCCGACGCCCTCCCGCACAACCGCTCTACCATGTCCCCGGCGCGGAGGATCGTTTCTTCGCCGAAGTGCGGCCCCAGAATCTGCATGCCCACGGGAAGATGGGGCGCCTCCGGATGCAAACCCAGAGGTACGACCAGGCCGGGAATGCCCGCAAGGTTGGCGGTCACCGTATATATATCGCTGAGATACATGGCCATCGGGTCATCCGCCTTGCTGCCGATGCGGAAGGCGGGCGTGGGGGTAGCCGGCGCAATAAGCGCATCCACTTCCTCGAAGACCGCATCGAAATCGTTCCGGATCAGGGTCCGCACCTGTTGTCCTTTCGCATAATAGGCGTCGTAGTATCCGGAAGACAGCACGTAGGCGCCGAGCATGATCCGCCGTTTGACCTCGTCCCCGAAGCCTTCCGTCCGGGAAGCCATATAGAAGCGGTGGAGCATGGGGTCTCCGTCCAGACGCTCCTTAAGCGCTTCTGCATCGGCCCCGGAGGCGGTTTCCATGGCTAATTCCAGTTCCTCCCGCTCGTTTTGCATCGTTTCGAGGAGCTCGTCGAGCGATGCGCGGCGGCCATACCGGATTCCGTCGTACCGGGCCAGATTACTGGACGCTTCGGCGGTGGTCAGAATGTAGTACGTGGCAATGCCGTACTCCGTACGGGGCAGCGACACATCCTGCACCACGGCCCCTTCGCGTTCGAGACCCCGCACGCATTCCTCGATCATGCCCCGTATCCCGGCGTCGAGTCCGTCGGCGAAATACTCCTTCGGCAACCCGATACGCAGGCCCCGGACATTCCCTGTCAGCGATTGCGTGTAGTCGGGCGCCTCCACCGGCGCACTGGTGGAATCCCTCTCGTCCTGCCCCGCCATGTGGTTCAGAAGCAGCGCGCACTCCTCCACGCTTTGCCCGATCGGTCCCATGCAATCGAAGGAAGAAGCGAAGGCCACCAGGCCGAACCGGGACACGCGCCCGTAGGTGGGCTTCAGGCCCACCACGCCGCAATGCGCGGCGGGCTGGCGAATAGACCCCCCCGTATCGGTGCCCAGCGCCGTATGGCACATCCCGGCAGCGACGGCAGCGGCGGAACCTCCGGAAGAGCCGCCGGGGATGTACTCGGGGTTCGCGGGATTTCTGACCGGACCGAAATACGAGGTTTCGTTGGACGAACCCATCGCAAACTCGTCGCAGTTCGTTTTCCCGACGAAGATCGCGCCCGCAGCGCGCAGGCGTTCGATGACCGTGGCGTCGTACAGCGATTCGAAATGTTCGAGCATGCGAGACGAACAGGTGACGGGCCGCCCCTTCATGCAAATCACGTCCTTGACGCCCATAATCATGCCCTTGAGCGGCAGTTCCGGGCCTGCGCCCGGCAACCGGTCAAGACGACGGGCCTGTTCGAGCGCATCCTGCTCATCCACCGAAACGAAGGCGTTGATCCGGTCGTTTTGCGCCCGAATGCGCGCAAAAAAATAAGAGACCAATTGTTCGCAATCGGTCTCTCCGTTCCGCAAGGCTTTCCGGGCGTCCGCAAATGGAGTCATCGGACGAGCGGCAAGGGATGGCGTTCAGTGTAGACGAAAAAGGGGAAGATGCGGCAAACGACAACCCGCCGCAACGGCGCAATCAGCTCTGAGAGGTCTGATCGGACGCCTGGGCTGGCCCGGAAGCGGCGGCGTCCGGCGCCGGAGCGGCTTGCGCAGGTTGGGCCGCCTGCTGGGCAGGGGGTTGCGCAGGGGGCGCCTGGGGTTGCGGCGCAGCTTGCGCAGGCGGCTGGGGACGGTACGTCGAACGCTGGCTGTCCTCCACGGTGAGTTCACGCTGAATGTCCTTGGTGGCGTCCTTGAACTCCCGCATGCCCTTGCCGAGCCCGCGCGCAATTTCCGGAATGCGCTTGGCGCCGAATATGAGGAGCAAAGCCAAAGCGATCAGAATGATTTCCGGCGTTCCCAGACCCATGACCAACTCTCTTTCTTGTGAACGATAGTGGAGCGCGCGCCGTAACGGCAACAATACGCCTTTTACCGGTAAACGAAGGGGGGTAAACAGGGTTCCGGGACTGGAACATGCTATCAGGATCCTCTGACCAAATACTGCTTCGTCATTCCTTGCCAGCGCACCCCTCTGAACTTTGCGGACGCACTCAGAGTATTTTGATGATGCCCGGTTTTTAGAGCATTGTTCGTTTTTCCAAGGCAACCCGTACGATTCCGCCCCGTGAACATCCAATACGACAAGGCAAGCGACCAGGCTGTGGTGACGCGGTGTACGCACGTGGACGGCGTCGTCGATCCGCCGCCCGACAAGTCGATCGCGCAACGGGCCGCGCTGCTTGCGGCCATCGGCGACGGAACGTCCCGGCTGGTCAATTATCCCTCGTCCGCCGATCCGCAATCGACCCTCAGTTGCCTCCGGCAGCTGGGCATTGCTATAGAAAAGGACGGGGAAGACCTCCTGGTGCATGGCAAGGGGCTCGACGGGTTCTCCGCCCCCGACGCCCCCCTGGACTGCGGCAACTCGGGCACCACGATGCGCCTCATTTCCGGCCTGCTCGCCGGACGGGATTTCGACTGTGTGCTCACCGGCGACGCATCCCTTCGAAGCCGACCCATGGAACGCGTTGCAGGACCGCTCCGGGAGATGGGTGCGCGGATTACCCTGAACGCGGGCTGCGCCCCCATGCGCATCGAACGCGGCCCCCGGCTGCATGGCATGGACTACCGCCTCCCGATGCCCTCGGCGCAGGTAAAATCCTGCGTGCTCCTTGCAGGGCTGCGGGCCACAGGACGGACCACCGTCATCGAAACCCTGCCGTCGCGCGACCACACCGAGCGCATGCTGAATCTGGCGCCGGTCGAGACAGAAGGTGCGCGGCACATTCCCATCGAGGGAAACAGGTCCGTGCCGGCGCGCACGTGGATCGTGCCGAACGATTTTTCCGCCGCCGCCTTTTTCATGGTCGCCGGAGCCGTAGCGCCTCGCGGCGCCATCCTCCTGCGGAAAGTCGGCCTGAACCCCACGCGCAGCGCCCTCATAGGGGTGCTCGAGGAAATGGGCGCCGTGATCCGCATAGCGAACCGGGAAGAATCCGGCGGAGAGCCGGTGGGCGATCTCCACATCGAGGCTTCATCGCTCCGGGGCGTGCGCGTGGACGGAGCGCGCATCCCCCTCCTGATCGACGAAATTCCGATCCTTTCGGTGGCGGGCGCCCTCGCAAAGGGCCGGACCGAAATACGGGACGCGCGCGAACTGCGTTTCAAGGAAACGGACCGCATCGGCGCCATGGCGGAGAACCTGCGGCGGCTGGGCGTATCCGTGGAAGAATTCGACGACGGATTGGCCGTGGAAGGCCCCGCCGCCCTGCAAGGAAACATCGTGGAAAGCTGGCACGATCACCGTGTGGCGATGGCCATGGCCGTGGCCGGGCTGATGGCCGACGGAAAAACGGTCATCAAGGACGCATCCTGTGCAGCGGTGTCGTTCCCGAACTATTGGGAAACGCTTTCGTCGGTGGCTTTGTAATTGAGGATACTCTGATCAGAACCGCTTCACTCTGCGCTTTACGTATCCTCTGTTTCCTCGGACGGATCCCACAGATGCGCTTCCAGCACGACGCACCCCTCCTCGTCGAACGTCACTCCCTCGGCGCGCAGGCGTTCTTCCATGACATGCGGTCCTCCGAAACGCATCTTGCCGGTCAGCGCGCCAAACCGGTTGACGACGCGATGGCAGGGAAGCATCGTGCCCGCCGCCGCGCCCAAAGCCCAGCCGACCGTGCGGGCAGCGGAACGCGCACCGAGATATCCTGCGATATGCCCGTAGGTCGTAACTTTACCGCAAGGAATCCGGTCCACTACGGCCCAGACCCGTTCAAAGAAATCGTTATCCCGGGAGGCGCTCATACGCCGTATACCGTTTAAGGATACGCTGATCGAAACCGCTTCGCTCAGCGCTTCACCCGCGAACATAAAAGATATTATAATTGCTTCGTTGAAATTAGTGAGAAACGCACGGATTCGGGCGTGAAGCATCCTTCGGGAGACTGAACTTCGCGGACGTAATCAGAGTACCTTTATGTTGTCGCATCCCGGCGCGCCCCGCAGAATTATGACAAACGTACCTCACTTGCCGGATCCGGCGGCCTGTGCCGCGCTGGAACATGCGCTGGGGGCGGAACGCCTGCTGCGACAGGTCGAACTGGCCCCCTACACCACGTTCCAAATTGGGGGCGCGGCGGACCTGTTCTACGAGGCGCGCACCGTGGAGGAACTCGTTCGAGCCATCACAGCGGTCCGGGCAAGCGGCATTCCGTACTTCCTGCTCGGACGAGGAGCGAATATCCTGGTGAGCGACCGGGGCGTACGCGGACTCGTCATCTACAATACGGCAAGCCGGACGGAGATACGCCCCGACACGCACCGGCTATGGGTGGAATCCGGAGCGATCATGTATCCGAACGTGATCGAGGCGGCCGTAGAGGCCGGCCTGTCCGGGCTGGAACACTATGTCGGCATTCCGTCCACCGTGGGAGGCGCGCTATGGCAAAACCTGCACTTCCTGGCGCCGCCCCCCAAGCGGGAGCGCACCATGTTCATCGAGGAAGTGCTGGAGGAAGCGGATATTCTGACCGAAGAAGGCGAGCACCGCACGGTGGGCGTGGAGTATTTCGATTTCGGGTACGACTACTCGATCCTGCACGACCGCGAAGATATCGTGCTTTCGGCCACGTTCCGGCTGGAGCCGGGGGATCGGACGCGAATGAAGGAAATCATGGCGGCGAACCTCGAATGGCGCAGCGCCCGGCATCCCCCGCTGGATACGGAGCCCAGCGTGGGGTCCATCTTCAAGAAAATAGAGGGGATCGGGGCGGGACGGCTCATCGACGAGGCGGGCCTCAAGGGAACGCGCATCGGAGGCGTCGAAGTCACGCACCGGCACGCCAATATCATGGTCAACCGGGGCGGGGGCAGGGCCGCCGACGTCATTGCCCTGATCCGATACATACAGGAAGTGGTGGCGCGCGACACGGGCTATCTGCTTGAGACGGAAATTGCGTTCATAGGCGAGTTCGAGGAGAAACCGGACGCGCTGCCGTACACTGCGCCAGCGGATATAGCGCATACCGGCGCTCCTCGCCCCCCGCTGTCATGAAACAACCCTTCACAGCGTGGCTTGCCGGAGCATGGGCCGTTTTCGAGAAGGACCTGCGTCTCGAACTGCGGAGCCGCTATGCGGTGGGCACGCTGCTGATGTTCGTCCCCGCCTCGATCCTGCTCATCCTGTTCGCCACAGGGCAGGAACCGCTCTCCCCCCGCATCCAGTCGGGACTTTTGTGGATCGTGATTCTTTTTGCGGCTTCCATCGGCCTCGGAAGATCGTTCGTGAGCGAAGAAGATCGCGGGACGGTGCTCCTCCTGCGGCTGCACACCCGGGCCAGCATGGTCTATGCGGGAAAACTGCTGTTCAATTTCCTGCTGATCCTTCTGCTGGAAACCGTAGCCGTCTTTACCATGATCGTGCTCCTGAACATCGAGGTGGCGCATAGCGGCTTGCTCGCAAGTACGATTTTGCTCGGTTCACTGGGGCTGGCCGGCGCGACGACCCTCCTCGCCGCGCTGATCGCGCGGGCCGCAACGCGAGGGCCGCTGCTCCCGGTGCTGCTTTTTCCCCTGCTCGTGCCTTTGCTCATATCAGTGGTGGCAGCCACGCGCCATGCCCTCGAAGGGGGTTTCGGATGGGGCGCCAGCGGCGAAGCCCTGACCACGCTGGCCGCATTCGCCGGAGTGGTGATTACCGCCGCCGTGCTGCTTTTCGATTTCGTCTGGAACGATTAAGGATACTCTGATCAAAACCACTTCGCTCAGCGCGTCATTTGCGAAATCTGCGCCGTATCTTGTCGCCCGCCACCCATTCGCTTTGTCTTCCGCTTCATGACTACTCCGGGGAAAACATACAAGCGGTTTCGCAACATCGTCCTCGCATGGCTGACCCTGGTCGTGCTGGGCGGATTCCTGCTGGACATTCCCCGAATCAACATTCTGGAGCACACGGCGCGGAATCTGTATTTCCACGTGCCGATGTGGTTCACGATGATGGCGGCGTTCTTCGTGTCGGCATGGCACTCGGCGCGATACCTTTCGTCCCGTGACCGCGTACGCGACACGCGGGCGCTGGAAGCCGCCCGGGTCGGGGCGATATTCGGCATCCTCGGTCTGGTGACGGGCATCGTGTGGGCGCGCTTCACCTGGTACGTGGGCCAGGGTATCTGGTGGAATTTCGACCCCAAGCAAACCATGGCCGCCGTACAGTTGCTGATTTACGGGGCCTACTTCACCCTGCGCGCAAGCGTGGAAGAACCGGAAAAGCGGGCGCGCATCGCCGCCGTATATAATCTGTTCGCGGCCGCCTGCGTACCGTTTCTGCTGTACGTGCTCCCCCGCCAGATGGAGAGCCTGCACCCCGGCGCGGAGGGCAATCCCGCCTTCAGCGACATTACCCATTGGATCATGCGCGTGGTTTTTTACGCAGCGGTAATCGGTTTCATCGGACTCTTTTGGGTGCTTTACACGCAACGAGTCCGGCTGGCCGCCCTCAACGAACGAGCCGACGACATCCCCGAATCATGACCATTCACGCTATTCAGGAAGCGGATACGACGTACGGCGCCACGCCGTACGATTCCGTATGGACTTCGCAGGAAGTGCCGGTGCAGCAACCGGACGCGCTGGAGCGAACCATGCTGGCCCAGGACAAACTCTATGTGGTGCTGGCGGTGGTGCTCATCATCTGGATCGGGCTCGCGGCATTCATATACCGGACCGACCGCAGAATCGACCGGCTGGAACGGAAACTGGATGCGCGCATTTCAGACGAAGACGCCTCGCCGTAGCACGTAGCACATTGTTCATGTATACGGACCACGCCCGTAGCCCCGCACACGCACCCCTTCGCTTCCGACAATACCCGGCATGAAACCAAAAACGATTATAGGCCTCGTGCTGATGCTTGGCTTCGGCGCCTTGTTGTTTCTGAATTTCGGACAACAGGTCGGGGGATACATGGATTTCGTCGAAGCCGAGGAAACGGGCGCGGAAGCGCATGTGGTCGGGACATGGGTGGAGGCGGAGCGGTATGCATACGACCGCGACCAAAACGTCTTCAGCTTCCATATGCAGGACGAGGAAGGCCATGTGCGCATGGTCCAGTACCCCAATCCCAAACCGGCCAACTTCGAAGACGCCGAACGGCTGGTCGTACAGGGCTCCACAGAGGGCGAAATCTTCGTGGCGCGGCACATTCTCGTCAAGTGCCCCTCGAAATACAACGACGGCGCCGAATTCCAGGCAGCGGCTTCGTAGAGAACAGGAAAAACAACCGGAAGTCGGATCCTTCTTTTTTGTGACGTATTTTATTGACTAAGTCATGACTAAGTCTTATATTGCGTACCCTTGTCGGTCATTGGATAAAAAACCGTACATGCCATGAAAACCGCCACCACGCATGAGGCGAAAACGCATTTGTCCCGAATGCTGAAGGAAGTCCAGCAAGGCGAAACCATAATCATTTTGAACGGCAAGACGCCGGTCGCCAAGCTGACAGCCATTGAATCGCCCGTGTTCCAGCGACCGAAAGTGGGTACCGTCACATCCGCTCCCGTATGCTACGACCCGGATGCATTCGATCCGATGACAGACGAGGAACTGGCGGAATGGGGACTTTGACTTCGTACATCCTGGATACCTGTACGCTAATCTGGCTGTGCACGGATCCAAAGCGGATATCGGAAACTGCAAGAGAGGCCATCGGAACCGCTCAAGCTCCGTTGCTGCTGAGCGATGTCTCCGCGCTCGAAATCGCCCTCAAATGGCAATCGGGGAAGATCGAACTCCCCGATCCCCCTCGGCACTGGCTGGAAAAACAAGTCGCCGTCTGGGGGTTGAAATGTCTGGAATTGAGCCGGTCCGATATCTACCGTGCTACCGAGTTGCCAAATCATCACAAAGACCCCTTCGACCGTTTGCTGGTGGCGGCGGCCCTCAACGAAAACGCAACCATTCTTACGCCGGATGCTGCGATTCGCCAGTATCCGGTGAGTTGCCTCTGGTGAGGTCCTGCCGCGCGCCGTTTTTTTACCCAATGCCTGCTTACGGAAGCTCGGCAACCATGCGATGGGGATTCGGATAGAGACCTGAGTTAAAAGCCGGTCCCTTTCACCTCATCAACGTCATCAGCCCCGTACGCGCCTGTCCTGCGGCTTCGAGGCGGTAGACATAGGTCCCGCTGGGCAAAGACGTTCCGTCGAATACGGAGATGTGCTTTACCATATCCACGACTGCGTCGGTCAGATCAACCCTGGCGTGGAGCGTCTCTCGCATAGGCACGCTGCATAAGCCGCTCAAGGATGCGGCCAAGTATCTGGCGCGGCACATCTGCACCTTACGTTTACGCGTAAACATCAAGGGCGCTTCCGATCCTTATAATTAAGGGGTATATCCTGCTCGTTCGCAAAGCCAGACTCTCTTCCCTGTTTCAGAGCCAATTCGCTGTTGTTTTACACCCGAGAGATACGATCCGCCATGCGTTAATCCTGGTTTAACATGGATTGAAGAACCGTTCGTTCTTCCAAAGCGGTAAAGGATCGGTTTCCCCGCAGTTTTTCAGGTTGTCGCGAATCAGATCAATAACACTCTGGTATTGCTCGTACCCGAAGTTTGTCCATTCGTACTTCTTCTCCCTGTCTCCACCGTTATATTCCCATCTATAGGGAAGGCTATTCCAGAACGCCGAATCCCCGATCCCGTGTTTCTCCATGCCTTCCAGAACCATACTATCAATCGGAGGATGAACGGCATCCCATTTTTTCTTTTTCTCGTCAGACAAACCTTCAAGATTTGCAGGCATCAGGGCCTTTAGGAAGACGTTGATCAGTTTTGCGGCTCTTCCATGCTTCCAGTTTTCTTTTCCGCGACGTTGCGCCACCTTGCTAACCTCCTCAAGAACCTTCTCGCACCAGGCGCAATGGTTTGCATCGTAGGCGGTAGCATCATCCTGCGTGCAGGGTAGCCCTTCAACGCCTTTCTGGGCCATCTCGTAAAAGCCGGTTGCCTTCAAAACTTCGCAAGATTCTCGGGTCGTTAAGCTAATTCCTGCACCCATTGCTGTGGCACGGGCAGCCGCCCATGCCGCAAATCTGAACCTGTATTCCCAGTAATCAATCATTGTCGTACACCTCCACAGCCTCTTCCCATGCCTGCACAACCGTTTCCCATTTTTCCGCCGCTAAATCCCGTTCCAAACTCCGCTGTTTAAATGTACGTCCGTCTCTTAATGCCTTCTCCGGGTTGTATCCAAGCATGCTTAACAACTTCGGAAATTCGCTTCTAGCATCCACCTCGGCTTGCAATGCCTCTGCTCGGGCGTGCCACGCCTGCACAACCTTCTCTTGCGGTGTGAGCGATTGCACTTGTGCAGGTATGCCCGCTACCATTATCAGGGCCGCCGCCAGTATCAAAAATCGTGTTTTCATTGTTCTGGCGGGTTCGTGAAGGTATGCCCATAAAATACGCCCGCGTGCACATATCTTTCCGCGGCGACGTGGATCCGGCCTGAGGCGGCGTTTTCTGTGCCAATATCCGGGAAAATCCCGTTATCGGAAGTAGAGCACGATCAGCATGCAATGGCCCAAGGCTATGCCGCTTTGTCACGCCGGCGCGAGACAAATTGGTGGACATTTTTACGTCGCCGCCGACGATCAACATGCGCGCAGAGGCGTTCTTCATAGGGGCTAACCTCCTGTTTCGATGACTTTTGCGTGATTCCATGAGTGAGTACAACGGGGTCATTCTCCTTGCACTGGTCGGCTTTGCGGCGCTCGCCGCATTGTTGTTGGTGCCGGTATACCGGTTTCTGAAGCGCGAGGAAAAGGTTGCCGAAGCCTGGATGGAATATCCCTATCGCCCAGCCGACGAATCGCCGGAAAACGACTCGACGGATGACAGAGGCGCCCCCGCGTAAACGTGAGTGTAAAACGCCAGTGCACATCTGCACCTCAATGTTTCTGATCCCTAACACAACCATTCACTCGTTGGGAGACGAAACACGGACATATTTCCTGGTGATGTGGTCCCTGGTTGCAATATGGCCGTCAAAGAGATGGATGATCCGCTGGCTATATTCGGCGTCGGCGGGTGAGTGGGTAACCATCACGATGGTCGCGCCGGCTTCGTTCATCTCGGACAAGAGCTGCATAACTTCCTTGCCATTGGTCGAGTCGAGATTGCCTGTCGGCTCGTCTGCCAGGATCAACTTTGGGGAAGCCACTACGGCGCGAGCAACAGCCACGCGCTGCTGCTGTCCACCTGAGAGTTGTTGCGGAAAGTGGTTTTTGCGATGGGTGATCTTTGCCCGATCCAGTGCGGCGCCGACCCGCTCCCGGCGCTCTGCCGTCGGCGTCCCCAAATAGAACAGCGGCAATTCCACGTTTTCAGAGACGGTAAGATCGTCGATAAGATTGAAGCTCTGAAAAACGAAGCTGATGTTGCCTTTGCGAAACCGGGTGCGATGCCTCTCCGAGAGATTGGCTACGTCGTGAGTATCGAAAGCGTAATCGCCATCGGTCGGGTGATCAAGCAATCCGAGAATGTTGAGCAGCGTCGATTTACCGCAACCCGAAGGGCCCATCACGGACACAAATTCACCCGCTTCGATCTCCAGGCTTACGTTATTGAGCGCCGTGGTCTCGACCTCGTCAGTGCGGTAGGTTTTCTTGAGATTAACTGTTTTTATCATTGCCATATCATGAAGGAAAGGGCATGGGCATGCATGATTTACCACACCAGCCGATCGGCGTCGCCGAAGGCGTCGTAGCTGGATGTGATGACCTGATCGCCAGGTTCAAGCCCCTCAAGGATCTCGTAGTGTTGGGTGTTCTGCCGCCCGATGCGAATGGTGCGCTTACCAGCCATATTACCGGAGGCGTCGATAGCGTAAACCGAGTTGCCGCCTGACGATTGGTAGAAGTTGCCGCGCGGCAGCAGCAGCGCTTCTCCCGAATCGCTCATCTCAAGTAAGCAGCGAATGGTCTGGCCCCGGCGAATGTCCTCGGGCGTCTCACCGGTGAATTCAAGGTCGATCTCAAAACGCCCCTCTCGCACTTCGGGATAAACACGGGTGATAGTCATCTGGTACTCGGCACCGGCAATGGGCTGCGTGGTGGCCATCTGGCCCCGGTTGACGCGGGCGATATAGAACTCGTCAACGCTGGCGCGCACTTTGTAGCCGGTGAGCACATCAATCTGCCCGAAGCGGTCGCCCGAACGTTTAAGTTCACCAATCTCGACCGCCAATGCGGTGAGATGACCAGAGACCGGCGCACGGAGCGTGAGCCCGTTGAGAATGCGCTCCAGCACGGCATAGTTGACCTCCATACGCCGTACGGATGCTTCCATCTGCACCAGTTGCGTCACCATCTGAAGTGAATCCTGTCGGTAGCCGTCCACTGTCAATTCTTTGTTCCGACGATAGTAATCCAGCTCGAACTTGACCTCCTCGTACTCCTCCCGGGAAATGAGTTGTTTGTCGTACATCTGCCTGTTGCGCTCATAGGTGGACTCCAGGCGCTGAATCTGATAATCCATATTGGCTAACTGCTGGCGCAGATCCAAGGCGCGTTGCTTCATCCGGAAGCGTATATCTTCAAGCCGATTGATCTGCTCGATGCGCTGAGCATCCGCGTTGATCAAACTCAGTTCCAGATTGTCATTGGACAAACGCAGCAACGGCTGGTCTTTGTCAACCGTCGTGCCTTCCAGTACATAGAGTTCCTCGACGCGGCCGCCTTCGACCGCATCGAGATAGACGGTTGTCAATGGCAGCACGTAACCGGAAACAGCGATGTTTTCCTGGAATGTCCCCCACCCGACGGTCGCAACGGTGACTTTGTCCCTGTCGATATTAAGCCGCTGTCCACCGAAAGCGGTCGAGAGGACATAGATCGTCACCGCGACAAACGCCGCAATACCTACCGCCATCAGAATACGCCCTTGCGTCCACGTCTTCTTTTTGACCCGGCGGTCGAGCCCCTCGCCCCCTGAGGAACTCTGAGGATCGTTGCCCAACTTCGACGTGAGGATCGAAGAACTCTTCCGCGGTGTGTCTTGTGTGTCAGGACTGTCCATCGTGGTGTACATGTACAGGCACAAGATAGGTGATATACCCTTATTCGTACCGTAGCGACTTGACGGGATCGGCCAGGGCTGCTCTGAGAGCCTGATAGCTCAACGTTACAAGAGCAATGATGAGCACCAGAACCCCTACCAACAAGAACGTGCCTATGCCCGGATTAATACGGTAGGCAAAACCTTCGAGCCATCGGCTCACCGCAAAGTAAGCCAGAGGAGTAGCCACCACAAGCGCCGCCAGTACAAGCACGAGAAAATCCTTCAAGAGCAGAGACACGATGCTCATGGCAGAGGCTCCCAGCGCTTTACGTATCCCGATTTCTCTGGTGCACTGCTCCACCGAAAGAGCCACAAGACCAAACAATCCCAAACAGGCAACAAAAATGACCAAACCGGTAAAAATTCCAAATATCCGTGCCAGTCTCTGCTCTGCTTGATAGAAAGCATCCAGTTCATCATCGAGAAACGAAAACGCCAGGGGTTGGCCGGAAGCGAAGGCATTCCAGGTCCCCTCGATGGCAGCCAGCGCGCCACGCACATCGTTTGGGGCAATGCGGACCAGAATGGTGCGGCCGTACCCCGGAGACAGTTGTACGAGCATGGGTTCAATCGGCTCGTGCAGCGAACGCATGTGGAAATCCTTGACGCTGCCAACGACAGGGCCCTTTCCTGCCCAGAATTCGAACGCAGCTTCGCCGGTCTCGTCATCCTGAAGGTGCTGCATAGCCAGTTCGTTGGCAATGAAAATCGTCGTGGAATCGGTCACTTTTTCTTCGGAAAAAGATTCGCCGGAGACAAAAGTCAGCCCGAGTGTCTCCGGATAGTCGAAATCGCCGTGGACGATGCGGAGTACCCTTACCTCTTGCGTCTCCACCGAAGTAACACCACTAAACATGCCTCCAGCCTCATTGGGAGGATGGCCTGCGGCGACATGCCGAATGCGTGGGTCACGAGTGAGTTCGTGCTTAAAGCTTTCGTAGTTGGACCGGAGTTGGCGATCCCAGTCAGAAATGACGATGATGTGCTCTTTATCGAATCCGAGAGGTTTACTCCGTAAATGATCGAGTTGGTTGTACATGACAATGCTCACAATGAGCAGCACAATCGAAGCAGTAAACTGAAAAACCACGAGGGTCTTGCGCAACGTGAGTCTGGTGATCCCTCTTGTCGGTACGTCGCGGAGGGTATGCACAGGCCGGAAGCGTGACAAGTAGAACGCGGGATAGCTGCCGGCGATGACGCCCACGAGCAGGATTACGACAAGACCGAAACCCAGCAGCGAAACGCCGCCTGGGGCCAGGAGCGACAATGTCAATCCGGTCAAATTGTTCAGCACTGGCAGGCATACGCCGGTGACCATCAACCCCAGTAGTAGCGCAGCAAATGTCAGCAGTGTGGACTCTCCGATAAACTGGCGTATCAGTTCGCTACGAGGGGCGCCGAAGGTTTTGCGTATGCCAACCTCCTGGCTTCTCTCTGATGACCGGGCCGTGGTGATGATCACGTAGTTGATGCAGGCGACCAGTAAAAGCACAAGGGCCACGACGGCAAAAATGTAGAGGTATCGTACGTCGCTGTTCGGTTCGATCTCGTTGCGCAGGTTGGAATAGAGATGGATACGTGTCAATGGCTGGAGCCGAAACCTTCCGTAGCTTCCTCCACTCATCTGCGGCTTAACCGTTGACTCGACGAAGCGGTCAAGTTTTTCTTCTACTTGTTCAGTATCCGCGCCGGGATGTAACAGCACATAGGTGTACGCACTGAACATAAACCACCGGTCGGCCTCGGGTTCGAGCCTTGCCATAAAGTCGAAGTGGAAGTGGGAAACCTCCGGTACATCCTCGATAACCCCCGTGACGCGGTAGTCCTTGCCCTCGCGCGTTAACGCCTGGCCCATCGGATTCCGGGCCGGAAAGTATTTCTGCGCTGTGGAAGCGGTGATAACGACAGACCCCGGCTCCATGAGAGCCAGCGCCGGGTTGCCCTGAAGAAACGTGTAGCTGAACAGGCTAAAGAAAGAAGAGTCTGCGTGAAAAAAGCGCTCCTCATGAAACCGACGTTGGGCGACGCTAACGACCCGTGGGTGGGAGGATGTGGAGAGGCGGGCAATGCGATCGATATCCGGCAGGTGTTCTTTCAAAGCCGGGGCCAGCAGCTCCGGCGTAAGGGCGCCATCTCTGGAACGGTCGTTGGCTTCTGACCGATACACCACGCGAAAGATGTGATCGGCATGGGTGTGGTAGCGGTCGTAGCTCAACTCGTGTTGCAGAAAGAGGCCGATTAATAGACACACCGCAATGCCAATAGCCAGACCGGCCACGTTGATAAAGGTGTAGCCCTTGTGCCGAAGCAGTCTTCGCAGCGTAGTTTTGAGGTAGTGCTTCAGCATGACGATCATTTGGCAATGGTCTTATAACAACGCGCATGCGTCTTGGCTACTGGAACACAGCGGCCTGTCAACATCAGGGAATAACCTCATACGTAGCTTACATGTACGCCTTATTTCCCGTGTAGTGCCATCAGCAGCAACTGAAAAAGCAATTCACGAATGACGAACGATGCCGACCCAAGTTTGTTCTCTACTAGGGCTGTGTGAAGGCTGGAGTTCCCAGCTTGGCCAATCCGGTGTACATGTACTTGTACAACTGCACAGGGCGGATGGAACCATCTTCGAATAGCAGAGCTTCCCTTGCAAGATACACGGTATCATTACCTATGCCAACGACTTTTGTGCCTTGGGGGATAGGCAATCCCTCCGCGATAATAGCACCATCGATAAAATAGAGATTCATAAAGCTCTTTTCAAAATTGAGATTGTAACTCTCGAAAAGTGTTATAGCAAGTACTTGGTCTGAAAGCAAATAAATTCGGCCAATGTGAAGAAAAGAATCCCACCAATTCTGATGGGCTGGGTTATACTCATAAGGAGACAATCCCTTCGGAAAGGTAGGCGAAACTGGCCTCCATGGTGAGGGAATTTCCCCCTGCAGTAGGTTTATAAGTCTCAGGTTTTTGTCGTAATGGTAGATATGAAAATTTTCCGGGAATATTACATAAAACCCACGGCCAGTTCCATCACTTACAAGCCCACCTGTTTGGAATCTGGCTAGGAATATCCTGAGGTTTTCCTGCTCGGGTTTAAGTGCTTCTCTGAGCAGGTTGCCTTTTTGGTCGTATTGTCTAATGACCTTCTTGTTGTACGGTGAGTAAATGATAAGATCATCTTGGAATCCTCCAATAAATTGCGTGATACTCGACGATATCGTGAACGTTTCGGTATACTTATAATCGGGTGCCTTGAAAACAGTCATTTTTCTGCTATCGGCCTCAAAGACATAGAGGTTGTACCACGCGTCGATTTGGAGTACAGTAGGCATCGATAACTCGCCAGGTTCCTTTCCATGTTTCCCTATGATACGGCGCAGAACACCAGACGAATCGAACTCCAGGATCCTGTGATGCCTGAAATCTGGAATAAATAAGCTACCGTTTTTGCCGACAACAAGGCTATGGATAGAAAGGGGTACCTCACCAGTATCAGGAAACTGAAGATCGATAATTTGCTCGTTGGCAAAAAGATCATTCCAGTTCAATATATCACTGGTCGCTTTGTAAAAAAACGTTGCTTCCTCTTCAGGCTGAGTAGCAGTGCAGCTGGCAAGCACAATGATGAGGAAAAGACATAAAAGGAAAGGTCTTGAAAACATCTGCATTATTGTGAGCCTATAGATTTGGTGATATAGTGTACAGAAGGTCATCTATATCTCTTCAGTAAATCGCTTCTTGCGGGCTTGATAGATCGATTCAAGCCAGTGCTTCAGAGTATCAGGATTTCGTCCATCGGGCTTGAAAGCAGCTTCTATACGGCCTTCGGAATCTGTGATGAAATAAAGTGGAGTATCCAAAAAAATTGTTCCTAACTGGAGTGGGAATACTTTGCTTAACAGATCCGTCTCAACATAGGTAAAGGGATAAAAAACCAATCCATCACGCTGGAGGGATAATGTGTAGTTCTTATCGCTCTGTGATGAAACACCGATAAGTGATTTCAGTTGTAATCCAGTCTGTTTAAGCCGAGGATCAATGTCTTTGAGAATATTGAGCTGATCGATGATGGATATTCCACATACGGTGGGATTATAGACCATCAATAAGTGGTTTACCCGTTCAAATGATCCGATCTCGGATACAATTGGCGTTATGGATAAATCAGCTGGTATTTCGTTACCGATCATGCGTGCTGCTGCCGTAGTAAAGTCGTATTGTAACGCGTATTCGGTCTTGACCACCTCTATCTGGGACCCAAGCCGAGCATTGGTTCGTTTTAGATCAAGGTTCTGGATAATCAGCAGAACGATCAGCAATGAGGCCAGAACGACCATCACCAATTCCTTCTCTGCCCGGATAAAACTTACAAAGGTTTTCATAGTAGAAATAAGTGAGTCCAAAATTAAAGAAGGCGCTGATCGGGGCGAGCGGATGCTCGCCCCGATCAATAGGCAGGGTTTTGCCTATTAATTACTTGCAGCAGGTAAATTTCCCACTATACAAACAGTAGTCACCGACGTCTCCAGTACAAATCGTTCCACAACAGACTTCTGCCCAGCCCGCTTCTTCTTCTGCTGCGGCCCGTACTTGGGCAGGCTCAAGTAGGACACTGGAACCTGCGATGAGCAAGGCCAAACAGAGCCCGCTAAGGATTTGTCTCATTCGCTTTTTCATAAGTACACCTC
>LXNI01001208.1_pt1 | contig 23834 bp, 22 predicted proteins | sample 809091 | NCBI WGS metagenome assembly LXNI01 (sample SAMN04870527, study PRJNA318959) | sponge metagenome | biome: 01000161; feature: marine sponge reef; material: water | host: Sarcotragus foetidus | place: Greece: Milos, Mediterranean Sea | collected 2013-05-29 | depth 5-7 m | reverse complement strand
TCGCGCAATTCATCGGCTATTCGGGCGGGCGGGGTTATCCGCATGAATGGCTGCCTTTCCCCGCGGCCGGTTTTGCCAGCCTGGTCATGGACACCCGCGGCCAAGGCAGCGCGCGCCGCGGCGATACGCCCGATGTGGTCGAAGCCATCAACCCCTCCGTGGGCGGCAAGATGACGCAGGGCATTCTCGATAAGCAGTCCTACTACTATCGCCGTCTCTATACCGATTCCGTGCGCGCGGTCGAAGCGCTTCGCAGCCGCGCCGATGTCGACGGCGACCGGATCGCCGTCGCCGGCGGCAGTCAAGGCGGTGGCTTGTCGATTGCCGCGGCCGGTCTGCTGCCCGATGTCGCGCTATGCCTGCCTGATGTGCCCTTCCTGTCGCATTTCCGCCGCGCCGTCGAGATCACGCCCGATGGTCCCTATCCCGAGATCGCCAGCTATCTGCAGAACTACCGCGACCGCATCGAGAATGTCTTTAATACGCTGAGCTACTTCGACGGGCTTAACTTCGCCGCGCGGATGTCGGCGCGCGCCTTCTACTCGGTCGGGCTGATGGACACCGTTTGTCCGCCCTCGACCGTATTCGCGTCCTACAATCATGTGCCCGGCCAGAAAGAAATCCGCGAATATTACTTCAATAACCACGAAGGCGGCGGTACGCAGCATCAAGTCGAGAAGATCCGCTTTCTGCGAGATTTATGGCTGTCGTAAGGCGAACGCAAATCATCATGCTCGGCAGCGGCAGTCCCAATGCCGAAGCCGACCGCGTCAGCTCCGGGCTGGCCGTCGCTGTTGACGGGCGGCCCTATCTGGTGGATTGCGGGCACGGCATCGTGCAGCGCGTCGTGCAAGCACGTGCGAAAGATCTCATTACTTGGGATACGACCGACCTGGACCGGCTCTTCGTCACGCATCTGCACGCCGATCACACCGTGGGCATCCCGGACCTGCTCTACACGCCCTGGATTCACGGCCGCGCCGCGCCGCTGCAAGCCTATGGTCCGGCCGGGCTGGATCACATGCTGGACCATATCCAGCTGGCTTATGCCGAAAACATCCGCGAGCACCGCAGCGCTCATCCCAGCACGGAACAGGGCTACCGGGCAGCGGCGCATGAAGTGAAGGCCGGCCTCTGCTATGGCGACGAGCGAATCGAAGTCCATGCGTTGCCGGCGGATCATGGCGATCTCGCCGCATTCAGCTACAAGTTCGTCACGCCCAACGGGACCATCGTCGTCTCGGGCGATACCAAGCCGGTTGCGCAATTCGCGGACTGGGCGCGGGGCTGCGACCTGCTCATCCACGAAGTTTATTCGGCGCGTCAGCTTCCCGATCGCCCGCCGGCCTGGCGCGAATACCACTCGCGTGTGCACACCTCGACGCGGGAACTGGCGGCCCTGGCCAATGACATCCGCCCTTCCCGTCTCTTGCTTTATCACCAACTCTTCTGGGGGCTGACGCCGCAGGAACTGGTCGCCGAAATCACGAGCGAGTACGATGGCAATGTCGTCAGCACTGCAGATTTGGACGTTTTTGAATTATAAGGCTTGTCCGCTACTCAAATGCCAATTGGACCAAGGCCTGCGCAGCATGTCGGGTGGGCGCCGCGCTTATAAGGATTGTCGACGCTTTTGCCACCGAGTGCACAGAGTAACTACGAGGGCACAGAGGGAAATTTAAGGATCCATGGCGGTTGGTGGAGTAATGGATGATACGCAGTTGTACTCAATCTTTCTTTGATAATGTGTGATACCTGTTCTCTGAGTCCTCGGTTTAACTCGGTGTACTCGGTGGCAATGGCGTCGAAAGCACGCCAATGCCGGAAACCCGCCGCCGTCGACACAGTAGCTGACAAGCCTTATAGCAGGGGAGGGGAGCCATGGCGCGAAAAGCAGTATATGAATCACTGGACTTCGAGCGACTAGACATATCCGAACAGCAACAGCGCTCCGATGAGTTCTTGCAGCGGATGCTCAAGCGGCGCAGCGTGCGACACTTTTCGTCAGATCCGGCGCCGATCAGCCTGATTGAGAATGCCATCCGCGTGGCTGGCTCGGCCCCGTCCGGCGCCAATCAGCAGCCCTGGACTTTCGCGGTCATCAGCGATCCGGCGCTGAAGCGGAAGATCAGGCTGGCTGCCGAAGCCGAAGAAAAGGAAAGTTACGAGCGGCGGATGACGCCGGAGTGGCTGGAAGCCCTGGCTGTCCTGGGCACGGATTGGCGCAAGCCGCATATCGAAGACGCGCCTTATGTCATCGTCGTCTTTCGCCAGGCCTATGGCATTCGCCGCGGTGGTGACGGTCAGGACGAACGCGTCATGCACTATTACAGCGAAGAATCGGTTGGCATCGCTGTGGGCTTCCTGCTGGCCGCGCTGCATATCTCCGGCCTGGCCACGCTGACTCACACGCCCAGCCCGATGAAATTCCTGGCCGAAATCTTGGGACGCCCGGCCAACGAGCGGCCCTTTGTGCTCATCCCGGTCGGCTACCCGGCGGAAGACGCCGAAGTCCCCGTCATCAGCAAGAAAGAGCTGGGTGACATCATGGTCCGCCATTAGGCTGCCGATGCCGTGAAAACCACCCATTTCCCGCCAAACTCATTTGCACAGTGTGATTTTATCCCCGATAATTTGCGTATCGACACTTCTGCGACACATCGCGCCGGGATCGCAAAATCATGCGCATCGTCACGCTGCTAAATGAAAAAGGCGGGGTCGGCAAAACGACGCTGTCCTTTCATCTGGCGGCTGGCTTGGCGGTCATCGGCTTTCGCGTCCTCGCTGTTGACGCCGATGCCCAAGGCTCCCTGACGGAATCGATGGGTTTCGCGCAGGCGCCCGGTCTGTATGATTTGATTGTCCGCGAGCAAGCCTTCCGAAATGTTCTGCGCTACGTGAATCCGGAAATCTACGAATACCCCGACCGAGAGGTCAAGGGTCAGCTTTTTCTGCTGCCTTCCAATATTGAGACGCAGAGCATCGCCAGCAATTCGACCGACGCGCTGGCTTTCGCCCGCCGCTTCGCCGAGCTGGACGATGCCGTCGACTTCATCATCGTCGATACATCGCCGACGCCTTCGCTCTTGCACGGCGCCATCTACATGGCGACGGACGCAATCTTATACCCAACCGAATGCGAGTATCTGAGTTTCCGCGGCTTGCAGAATAGCTTCCGGCGCCGCGAAGAGAACGAACGCTATCGCCGCCAATTCAACTTCGCGCCCATCAAGAATCTCGGCATCGTTCCCACCATGTATCGCCAACGCACGCTGGAGCATCGGGAGAACCTGGCGGAGCTCAAGGAGTCCTACGGCGAGCAAGTATGGGGGGCGATTGCGCAGTCAACCGTCTGGACCGAGAGCAGCCGCGTGCATCGCAGCATCTGGAATTACGCGCCCTCGGCGCCCGCTGCGCGGCAGGGCTGGTACCTTGTGAAGCGATTTATGGAGGCAATGACACATGTCGCGCCAACGCGATCGTGATCGCTCTAAACGCGCTCTGCCGGCCCTGCGGAAGCTGCCCCGTGTCAGCTACGAAGAAGTGGCGCGGGCGACCTTTGGCGCCTCGGAAAGCGAAGCCTTGAGTCGCTCTTTCGGCGATCTAAGCACGGCTGATTCGACTGCGGCTGGAGTCGCCATCGCGGCCGACGGGTCGCTGGTGGCTTTCGACTACCGCTTGACCGGCATCGGCCTGGATCCGAACGCCCTGTCGGGGCAGCGCGCCGATTGGGAGCGGCTGGGCCAGCTGCTTTTCCGCTTCGACCGCTCAATGCAGTGGCTGATCGGCGATTGGCTGCTGCAGGCCGAGGACAATAAATGGGGCAAGCACGAAGAAATCGCTGCCGAACTTGGGCTGCAAGTCAAGACGCTTTACGACTATCGCTACGTGGCGCGGCATGTCGACTTTTCGGTACGTACCGAGAAATTGTCATTTGGGCATCATAAGCTGGTCGCGCAACTTGAGCCGGCGCTGCAAGGGCGCTGGCTGAGCCGGGCGGCCGCCGGAGATGTCGCGGGCGACTCTCGGCCTTGGTCTATCAGCCGGCTGCGCAAGGAGATGGCGGCTTTGCCAGCTGCAATCACGGCGGAAGAGACACCCTTTGAGCGCAATCTGCGGCGTATCGACCGCGAGATGACGCGCCGAAAATGGAATCGCTTGTCCGCTGAAGAACGCCGCAATCGCCATGCCGCCTTAAAAGATATTCTGGCGCGTATGGATATGTGGGGCTTGGATTGACTGCAAGCTGCCTCAGCGCGTACCGAATACCGGGATCAGCGCCCCATGGATAGCCGCGCCGGCGTCGGAGGCCAGGAAGGCGATCACGCGGCCTAGCTGCGCCGGTGTCACGCCCGCCTGCGGATCCTCTGCGTATTGCTCCTCGGTGGCGATGGTCGAGGGCAGCACAGCGTTCACGCGAATGCCGCGCCGCTTGTACTCTTCCGACATGCTCTCGGTCAGCCGCAGCACCGCCGACTTGGAGGCTGAATAGGCCGCGTCGTTGCCGTTGGAGCGCAGGCCCGGCTTGGCGCCGATATTGACGATGGCGCCGCCGCCAACCTCAAGCATGGCGGGGATCACGGCGCGGCTCATCATAAAAGTCACCGTCGCATTGAGCCGCAGCATGGTATTCCAGGTCTCGGTCGTCATTTCGTGCAAGGGCATGCCCGCATCCCAGCCGCCCACGATATTGACCAGCACATCGATACGTCCGAAGGCCTCCAGCGTCCGCTCCACCAGTCCCGCTGCCGCCGCCTCGTCCGACAGGTCGGCGTTTTGCAGGCAGATGTGGTCGCGGTCTTCGCGCAAATCCGGGAATCGCTGATACAGCCGGTCATCGCCGCAGGTCAGTGCCAGGCGCGCATCGCCCGCGCGGAATACCGGTATCACGCCCGAGGCCAGCAGTCCCGACGCGCCTGTGATAATCGCCGCTTTTCCGCTGAACTCTGTCATGGGTGCCTCCTCCGCTTAACGGCAAATATATCTTGAGCATACCATAATTCACTACCGTCACTATGAGGAGCGGAAGCGCCAATTCCGGCACGAGCGACTTGAGCTCGAGCAGGCTCGGCTCGTGAATTAGACATTTGTTCCAATTTGCAATTACGCGACTCGACAAGTAAAGTATAGAGATATTGACGATGGCAGGTGCATGATGAACAGACAGGCAGAGACGATTGAAACAAATGAGTTTGAAGTCAAGGTCGATCATTCTGCCAACCGTCAGTCGCCGCTGTTCGACATGCCGACTCTGGAGCAGCTAAAGCCCCAGCAAGAGTCTTTTCAATTGCTGGATGACGGCGAGAGACGCTCTAACATCGCTGTTCTGGAGCGCAAGGACAACCTTGACTTCTTGCGCGATCAGCCAGGCGAAAAGTTCAAGCTGATTGTCACCTCCCCGCCTTACAATATTGGCAAGAGCTATGAAGCGCGTTCCTCTCTGGATGAGTATTTGGCCGGCCAGGAAGCGGTCATTCGCGAGTGCGTCCGTGTGCTGCATCCGCAAGGCTCAATCTGTTGGCAAGTCGGCAACTACACCGATAAGGGCGAGATACTGCCCCTCGACAGTCTGCTGTTTCCTATCTTCCGCGGATTCGGCTTAAAACTGCGCAACCGTATCGTTTGGCACTTTGGCCACGGCTTGCATTGCAGCAAACGGCTCTCCGGCCGCTACGAGACGATCAATTGGTGGACCAAAGGCGACGACTATACCTGGCATTTGGATCCGATTCGCGTCCCCTCGAAGTATCCCGGCAAGCGACACTTCAAAGGACCGCGGAAAGGTGAACTGTCAGGCAATCCCTTGGGCAAGAACCCCAGCGATGTTTGGGAATTCCCGAATGTAAAGAACAATCACCCGGAAAAAACGATTCACCCTTGTCAATTCCCGGTTGAGTTGGTTGAGCGGCTCGTGCTCTCGATGACAGATGAAGACGACGATGTTCTTGATCCCTACGTCGGCGTTGGCGCCTCGGTCATTGCGGCCTTAAAGCACAAGCGCAATGGCTATGGCTGCGACATAGTTGAAGAATATATCTCCATTGCCCGCGAGCGAGTCAAAGACTTTCAGTCTGGCGACCTTAAAACTCGGCCAATGGGCAAACCAGTCTACAATCCAGCGCTGCCAAACGGCGGACATTGATGCGGATTGCGGCGCGATATTCCCATCTGAATGGCCTCGAATATTTGCTCGTTCACCACAGAGAGTTGTGGGATGAGATTCTCGACGTGATATGTCGCGTAGACGCAGAGTCCTGCAAGACCAAAGAATCAAAAGAAAAGACCATGCCGGGAAGACTCTTATACTCTCCCAAGGATATGAATGACGAGTTCAAGTTGTATTTCGAGGAATTGGGCTGGCAGCAGCGCCGTCAGACGTTCTGGGTTACTGACGACGAACGACTTATGCGTGGGGTATACAATCAGCCCGAGGCGGAACAGAAGAGGGCAATTGAGGCCGCTGGATTCGATGCGATTCGGTCATACAATCAGACGGATTTTGTGAAAGATCGAATTGCGGTCGAAGTACAGTTCGGAAAATATTCCTTTGTTGCCCACGATCTATTTGTCAAACACTTGAGTTTCTACGTCGCAGACATTATCGACGTCGGAATTGAGATACTGCCGATGAAAGAAATGGAACGGGAAATGTCTTCAGGAGTGCCCTACTATGAACGCGATCTGGTAAACGTGATACGGCAAGGACGCGGCGTTCCCGCCGTGCCATTGATCTTGCTTGGTGTAGTTCCTTAGCCAGTAGAGTTTTTACGCCACAACACTTGCATCGCTGACTGAATCAGTTACATGCGGAGTAGACTTTCATGCACCAATACGATCTCTTGCTGAAAAACGGCCATGTCATAGACCCGGCCAACAATATCGACGCGCCCATGGACGTGGCGGTCAGCGGCGAAAAGATCGCCCAAGTCGCGCCAGCTATCCCCTCCGCCCAGGCCGCGCAGACCGTCGATGTCGCCGGTCTCTACGTCACGCCCGGCCTGATCGACATGCACGTCCACGTCTATCACACGCGCGAGCCGGAGACCCTGAGCATCATCGCCGACCACCACACGTTCCGCTCCGGCGTCACCACTGTGGTCGATACCGGCACCGCCGGCGCCAGGCACTTCCTGCACTTCAAACGCACCGTCATCGACCGCTGGAAGACGCGCATCTTCGCTTATATCAATATCGTCAAGTCGGGCATGATCGGCCCCTTCGAGCAGGACGTTGAGGAAATGGACCCGGAGTTGGCCGCCTCTATCGTGCTGGCGTATCCCGACGACTGCGTCGGCATCAAGACGGCGCACTACTGGGTATCCGAACCCTTCGACCAGGCGCATCCGCCCTGGGCAGCGGTCGACCGCGCGCTGGAAGCCTCCGATATATGCAAGAAGCCGCTAATGGTCGACTTCTGGCACCGCGAGGGCCGCAGCTACCAAGAGCTGCTGCAAAAGATGCAGCCGGGCGATATCCACACCCACGTCTACGCGCAGCAATTCCCCATCCTCAACGCCGATAATAAGCCGGCCGACTTCATGTTTGAGGCGCGCGAACGCGGCATAATCTTCGACCTGGGCCATGGCGCCGGCAGCTTCTGGTTCCGCCAGGCGATTCCCGCTTACGAAGGCGGCTTCGGGCCCGATTCCATCAGCACCGATCTGCACATCGGCAACGTCAATGGCGTAGTGCACGATATGCTCAACACCATGTCCAAGCTGCTCTGCATGGGCATGCCGCTAAGCGAAGTCATCACCCGCTCGACCCTTACGCCGGCGCAGGAAATCGGCCATCCGGAGCTGGGAACGCTGAGCATCGGCGCTGAAGCCGACATCGCTGTTCTGCGCCAGGAACGCGGCCAGTTCGGCTACGTGGATTGCGGCGCCGCCCGTATGAATGGCGACCGCAAGCTCTGCTGCGAAATGACCGTCCGCGCCGGCGAGATTGTGTATGACATTAATGGGCGTTCCGCGCCCGCCTGGCAAGACGCGCCGCCTGAATACTGGCAGATCCGCTATCCGAAAGGCAAGATCGATCCATGACCGACTACCAATCGCTGGGCATTCGCCCCGTCATCAACGCCTACGCCACTGTGACCAAATTCGGTGGCTCGCTCATGCCGCCGGAAGTCGTCAGCGCCATGAACGAGGCGGCGGGCAGCTTCGTCGATTTGGCGCAATTGCAGCGCCGGGTAGGGAAGCGCATCGCCCAGCTGACCCGCAACGAAGCGGCCTACGTCACCTCGGGCGCAGCTGCCGGCATTGAACTGGCCGCGGCCGCTGCCGTCATCTGCAAGCACCCGCAGGCGCTCAAATGCTTCCCCGATATCGCCGCCTTCCATAACGAAGCTATCATCTTCCGAAGCCAGCGCAACCCATACGACTACAGTATTCAGGCGGTCGGCTTGAAATATGTCGAGATCGACGGCACGCCGGCTGATCTGCGCGCCGCCATCAGTGACCGTAGCGCTTGCGCCTTCTGGTTCCCTCGCGGCCAGTCGGATGCCGATGACATCACGCTCGCGGAACTCATCGCCATCGCCACTGAGCGCGACATCCCGGTCATCGTCGATGCCGCGGCGCAGTTGCCGCCGGTGGAGAATCTGTGGCGCTTCACCGAGATGGGCGCGGCGCTCGCCTTGTTCAGCGGCGGTAAAGACTTGCGCGGGCCGCAGTCAACCGGCCTTATGCTCGGCCGCCGCGACCTGATCGATTCGATTCGTCCCATCAGCAATCCCAACCACGGCTTGGGCCGGCCCTTCAAAGTGGGCAAGGAAGAGATGATGGGCGCTCTGGCCGCCCTTGAGCGCTATCTGACGCTCGATCACGACGCCCGCGCCCGCTACTGCGAAGAGGCGGTGCGGCTGTTCTGCGAGGCGCTGAACCCGCTGGATGGCGTCTGCGCCGAACGTGAATTTCCCAACGAAGCGGGTCAGCCGCTGCCCTGGTGCCGGGTAACCGTGGACTCGGCCGTGCTGGGCAGGACAGTGGGCGACCTGGTGGAGGCCTTCCTGGAGCACGAGCCCGCGATCGCCGTCTCGCCGTCGAATGAGGCGCAATTTCACATCAACCCGATGACGCTCAACCCAGGCGAAGAAATCATCGTCCGCGATGCTTGCCAACAGCTGCTTGCCTAAGGTCCGGCATGAACCGACCCTTTGAACTCTACGACTTGCGCGTCACCGTCGAGCGCATTGAGGGCCGCTCGGTTTGTGGCCTCGAAGTCGGCGATTACTTTGAACTGACCGAAAGCGCCAAGCTGCGCATCCCCGCTGGCAAGCACTTCTGCATCTATGCCCTGTCCGCTGTGCTGCCCCTGCTGGCCGCCAAGCAGCGCGAGCTCAGCGAAAACGACTGGATGACGCGCGATACCGTCGCCGCCTGCCCCGATGTTGATGAGCGCTTGATAATGCGCATCGAGCGTATCAACAAGCGCAGGCTGGACAGCGACGACCTGACCTGAGACGCCGCATCCCGCAAACGGCAAATTCGCTCCCCCGCTGCGGACGAATTCGGGTAATATAAGGTGGAGAGCACATTCCCTAATCCGGAAAGAGAGAACAGGATGACCAAGCAGCGCAAACATATCAAAGTGACCTATTCTACGCTCGGCAGCCCCGATCCGCTGCTGCACGAGTACTTCGAGGAAGATGTCGCCGAACTCAAGCAAAACCTCGGCCAGCGCTACCAGATGCTGATCAACGGCGAGCGCGTGGACGGCGAGGGCAGCTACGAGAATCGCTCGCCCATCAACACCGACTGGCTGCTGGGCAGCTTCGCGCAGGCATCCGCCGAGCAGGTCGATCAAGCGGTGGCGGCGGCCAAGGCGGCATTCCCCGGCTGGCGCGATACGCCTTGGCAGGAGCGTACCGAGCTGGTCAATCGCTTTGCCGACCTGATCAGCGAGCGCCTTTTTGAGATCGCCGCGGTCGTCAGCATGGAGATCGGCAAGAATCGCCTGGAGGCCATTGGCGATGTCGAAGAAGCCGCCGACTTGATCCGTTACTGCGTTGACGCCATGAAGGACAACCAGGGCTTCGACCGCCAGCTGCTCAGCGAGACCGACCAGCACTTCAACCGCAGCGTACTCAAGCCCTACGGCGTCTGGGGTGTGATCGGGCCATTCAACTTCCCGGCCGCGCTGACGGGCGGGCCCACCGGCGCCGCGCTGATCGCCGGCAACACCGTCGTACTCAAACCGGCCGCCGAAGGCTCGCTCACCGCTTTTATGATTGCCCAATGCGCGGTCGACGCGGGCATACCGGCTGGCGTCTTCAATATGGTGCTGGGCGGCGACGACCCGGGCATCGCGCTCACAGCCAATCCCGATCTGGCCGGCTTGACCTTCACCGGCAGCTATGATGTCGGCATGAGCATCATCAGAAACTTCAGCACGGCCGGAGGCTATTTCCGCCCGGTCATCGCCGAGATGGGCGGCAAGAATCCGGCTATTGTCACCGCCAATGCCGACCTCGACAAAGCGGCGCTGGGCGTCATGCGCTCGGCCTTCGGCTTGACCGGCCAGAAGTGCTCCGCCTGCTCGCGCGTTTATGTCGATGAATCCGTCAAAGACGAATTCTTGAGCAAGCTGGTTGACCTGGCCGCTGATGTAGCCGTCGGCGACCCCACCGAAGCCGATACCTACATGGGTCCCATCATCGGTGAAGCCGCCTATGAGGCTTATCAGAGCTACGTCAGCGAGCTGGGCGACGGCAAAATCCTCACCGGCGGCGAGACGCTGCCGATCGACAAGGGCTACTTCGTCGCGCCCACCGTGGTGGCGGACCTGCCCGATGATCACCGCCTCTGGCAGCACGAGATGTTCGCGCCCATCGTGGCCGTGCGCGGCGTCGAGGGCAGGGACGAGGCGATGCGGCTGGCGAACGGCGTCGCGCTGGGATTGACCGCCGGCATCTACACTGAAGATGACGACGAAGCCGAGTGGTTCTTAAACAATATCGAGGCCGGCGTGCTCTACGTCAATCGCGCCACGGGGGCGACCACCGGCGCCTGGCCCGGCTACCAGTCATTCGGCGGCTGGAAAGGCAGCACCGGCAGCAACAAAGCCTCCGGCAGCTACTACTACCTGCAGCAGTACATGCGCGAACAGTCGCATACGATTGTGGGGGGATAAGAGATTTGCTCGAAACCTGTCTGTGGTTGTATTCTCACCTTCTCTTGAATAGAATAAGGTTAGGCAAAGGAGTCCATAGGCATGGCCGCGGTAGAAGCGAATCCCCAAAGAAATAGCGAACGACTGACCGCGATTGAAGCGATATTGCCGCACCTCGCTACCAAGGCGGATATCGGCGACCTGCGGGTAGATATGGAGAAGATGCAAAGCGCGCTGATTAAGTGGTTCATCGGCACGTGGCTGGCGACCATCGCCATTCTCGCGCCTTTGTTGATCTATATTCTGAGTCGACTGCCACTCTGAAATTCTACGCAAATTGATAATTGAATTAAACGGTCAACTGTCTTTCGGCGGCTGGAAGGACAGCACCGGCAGCTACTACTACCTGCAGCAGTACATGCGCGAGCAGTCGCATACGATTGTGGGGTAATTCACCACAGAGGGCGCAGAAATCGTTGACCCGCTGCGCGCCCTTACACCAACCACGCGCAATTCGTAGGGGCGAGCCTTGGCTCGCCCGTTTTTGTTTTGCCACCGTGCCAACCAGTGTAGGTCGGAATCCCAAGCCTCAAACACGAATCTTATAATCCCGTGTTACATTGCATTTGGTTTGATGAATAGCACGTTTTGTGCGATGGAGAATTGCAATGCGTGACGATAGCCTGATTCCGTATGATGTGCTGCCTGGATCACCAGTTCTTAGAACGTTGACTCTAGATCGACAGATAAACTGGTTCGAGGAGAGCATCCAGCGATGGATATTCAAGCCTGCTAAGCGACTGCTGGAAACAGGGGACATAAATGTCGATTACGCTGTCCTGGCAATCTTGAACGCGGTGCCAGAACTCTTAGCGAAATGTCAAGGGTATGAGCAAGCTTATCAGTTCGAGACATTTGTCGGCAAGCCTCCAGGCCTATCGGCGTACCTTTACAGGAAGGGCATCGAGTACATTTTTCCGCATCGCGGCAACAATGTCTTTGACGATCAAGAATTATTCAATGATCTCATATACGGCAAAATGCGTTGCGGCCTCGCGCACTTCGCGTTTGTCGGCGAGCGAATCCTGCTTTCGCGCGGAAATGGCAACTTTAATTCCGTTGTAATAGATGCCATAGATGTTGGTCATTTGCCGCACATGGCCTATTTTCCTCAACCATGCTTGCTCACGATAGATGTACCGGTGTGGTACAGCCAGATGGAAGAACGTGTTGACGCCTACATCCGTGATTTGCGCAATCACGATAACGACTCATTGCGTCTCAAATTCAGTGAACGGATTACTAAGAGCGACACACCTCAAAACGGTGAAAAGTCCGGTTGTGTCTGCGGACCGAAGCGATTCTGCGTCAATTGCGCTCAAGCGAAGTTTCCCGCGACGCACATGAGTGGAGGCGTTTCACAAGGCGCTTAACTCGAGTCGATCCACTTGCAGCGGCTCATGTTCAGTTTCAGGATGAATCTGAACCTACAGTCCGATGCCTCGCTGTACTCGGTGTCAAACAGCAGTAGGGACGACTCACAGAGTCGCACCTACAGATTTCGCGTTGAGTGGTGCTTTCGCGGAGCGAAGCGGCTTTGTGACCTTTGTGTCTTTGTGGTGGAAAAACGAGCGCCAACGCTCTCAAAGAGACGGGCAAAACTCATCGTAAACGACTATCATTTACCGTGTTCTCACGTAATTCCGCCTCTGTGGCGAAAATGTCAATCCACCACGATCAACTCCTGCCAGCCATTGGTCAGCTTCTCCCCGCCGCCGGGACGCGCCACCACAATATCCTCGACCCGCGACGAATAGCTGTTGATTTGCATGATGCTCGGCTCGATCGTGAAGCACATGCCATCTTCCAGCGGCGTCTCATCGCCCTTGGTCAAGAAGGGCGGCTCATGCACATCCATGCCGATGCCGTGCCCCAGCCGATGCCGGAAGGCCTCGCCATAGCCGGCGTCTTCGATCACTTTTCGCGCCGCCGCGTCGGCATCGCTCGTGGTCGCTTCGCCCGCCTTGAGCGCTGCGATTCCCGCCGCCTGCGACGCCATCATCACATCGTAGACCCGCTGCGCCTCTTCATCCGGATCGCCGAAGAATACCGTGCGACCGAAGTCGTAGCACCAGCCTTCATAGATGCCGCCGAAGTCGAACAATATCGACACCGGCGGATTCAGCGCCCGATGCCAGCTTTCCATGCGCGCGCCGAAGAGCAGCGGGTGATCGGGCCCCGAGTTATACAGCGAGGTCGTGAACGATTGGCCCAGCGAGCCGTGTTTCCGCAGCTGATAATTGACCTCTTCCACGATTTCCAGCTCGGTCATGCCATGCCGCAGCGACTTGAGCGTATCGGCGAATGCGGCTTCCGTGATGCGCCCCGCTTGCTTCAGCAGCTCAATGTCCGCCTCTGATTTGATGACCCGCATGGGCCGCAGCAGCGTGGTTGCCGAGAGCCAGGTCGCGCCCGGCAGCAGCGGCTGCAAATGCGATACCGTCTCGCCCTTGGTAAAGTCGCTGATGGCTACGCGTGGATTATCCGGCAGATTGAAGTCGTCCAGGATGCGCTTGACCATCTCCGCCGGCACATCCCAATCGCCCAGAACGCGAAGGTCTATGCCTTCCAGCCGGCTGAGCCCGCCGAACTCGGCCGTCATGCGCGGCAGGGGCAGCACCGGCGCGTGATGCGGCGTGATCCAGGCGCCTTCCAGCCAGTCGCCCGGGTGGATGACGTGTCCATAATTGGGGAAATCACGCGGGACGCCGGTCAAGTACTGCAAGTCGGAAGAAATCGGGATGAAGGCCAAATCGGCGTCTTGACCCAGAATCTGTTGGAAACCTTGTAATCGCTCGCTGGACATGGGGCGCTCCTTTTGTTTTCAGGTGAGTGACACAATATTAGCGCGTTTAGGGGGATACGGCATGGCTTGCCCACCTGCGATTTTCGCGTCGCGCCTTTCTGAGTTAGGATAGGCGCACTGGCTAACAAGAACTGAATGAGGCTCTAACGTGATGAAGTCTGTCCTGATGAGTTTGCTGCTTGTGCTGCTGTTGACGCCGGCGGCGCAAGCGAGCGATGGCAAGTTCGCGCCTTGTTCCACGGCTGATCTCGAGACGCTACAGCGGCTCGAATCCGGCTATGACGCGCTGCTGGTGCAAGGGACGCGCACACGAAGCGCCACCTTGCTGCGCTACCTGGTCGAGAGGCAGTACGAGTGGCGCCTGGGCTTGAACGACGACTTGCCCCGCTGCGCCGAAGCATTCGAGATCGGCTGGCTGATGAGCCAGGTTAGCGGAGATGCCGTGGCTGTCGCCGCCTTGGGATTGGCGGACAGCGACCATGTCTGGATGCAGGAACCCACGGATTTCGGAAAGTCGCGCTTGGCCGCTCGGTTCGACGATCTGAAGGCTGACCTCAAGGGCGGCGCGCTGACGTCTCAATCACTCGATGATGTCGCCGCTGCTTGCTCTGATGAGCAATTGGCCATTCTCGCGCCGGGTATCTTGATTGGCTTTCAAGATAACGGCGCTATGGCCCTGGCCGTAATCAGTCCGGAAGAGTTCATCGAGTATGTCTTTGCCTATATCGATTGGCGTAGTGAAGTTTGGCAGCATCTGCCGCACTGCAATGAAGCGGTTGAATTCAGCTTGATGATGAACCAAATTCAGGGCGACTTTGTCGCGCTCTTCCTGCACCGCTTCCTTGGTATCGCCGATGAGGACAACCCGGTGAAACCGCAGATCGAAAGCGAATTGGATAGATTCGCCGGCAAAATGGAAGATCTGGTGACCGCCCTGGACCGCAACCGGACGGTGCTTGCCTATTTCGTCGTGGGCGACCGTGGCGCCAACATCCGCGCCTGTCCGACTACGACTTGTGACATCCTGACCGTCTACGAGCGGGGGCAGGAGATGCGGGTCATTGATGACACGGGCGAATGGTATGAGATTCGTTTTGACAACGGCGAAACCGGATTCATCGCCGGCTTTCTCGCTAGCATGGATCCTTCAAGCTGACACAATTCGCGTACTGGCCAAGAAGATGTCGCGCGCAATGATAAGAGCAATCCTGTTTGATCTGGACGATACGCTCTTTAACCTAAGTGGTTGCGAGGCGGAAGCGCTGCGGCGTACGCTTGGCGGCGCCGGGCTCTTGATGTCAATGCCGACCGATTTCACGCAGACTTTCGCGGCGATCAGCTCCGGCTATTGGACGGCGCGAACAGTTGACGGCGCCATGCAGTACACACGCGCTCAAGTCATCGAGTTGAGCTGGCGCGACTTCCTGGCGCGCTTCGACCTGGATGCGAGCCGAGCGCCCGCGTTTGCCTCAAGCTTCTGGGCGGCCTTCTGCGCTTCGTCGGCGCTGAATCCCGGCGCAAGAGAAGCGGTGGCGGGTCTGGCGAAACATTTCCGGCTAGGCATGATCACCAACGGCTACAGCGATTCCCAGCGCGGACGTTTGGCGGCGGCCGGCTGGAGCGACCGTTTCGATCCGCTGCTGATCTCGGAGGAGGTCGGCCTGGCCAAGCCGGACGGTCGAATCTTTGAGATGGCCCTGGAACAGCTTGAGTTCGGCCCCGAAGAGGTATTGTATGTCGGCGACTCGCTCAGCCACGACCGCGAAGGCTGCTTGCGCGCCGGCATCCGATTCTGCCATTATTTCCCCGAGCCGCCGGCTGGCGATCTGCCACCGGTCACTTACAGAATCGGCGCCTTGACCGAGCTTATCCCTCTATTGCCTCCGGCAACCTAAGTGGTAAGATTAAAGCTGATAACCACTCGTCTTGTGCCGTCCCGACTGTGAGTGGCAGATGCGATTTTGAGGAAGATGCCGGCAAGTTTAAGAAGGATTGATCATGCGCAAGGCGATGGCTGTGCTTATGTTGCTGCTCTGTATCGCCCCGGCGATACACAGCCAGGCTAATGAATTTCCGCCTTGTTCTGCCGCGGAGTTGGCAGTTGTGCTGGACCAGCGCGGCGAGTTTGACGCTCTTTTCGACCTCGCGCGCGGCGACGAAGATACCACTGACTTTCTGCTGGCGTACATTGAAGCGCAGATTCAATGGCGCGAGGAACTCTGGACGGATTTTCCACCATGCGCAGAAGCAATTGAAACTGCGGCGCTGTTGAGCGAGACAACCAGCGACATCGCTTCAATGGCCGCCTTGACCACTGCCGGCGTGCCCTTGTCTGCGAATCCCTATTTGACGCGTCGCTCGGCCGAAGGCAAGGACTTTGAAATTATAGACCGACATTTTGACGGACTCGCCGCTTTGCTTGAGTCTGGAGATCGGCCGGAGAAACCCTTGCCCGGCCAGCGCAGCTTGGACGGATGCTTCAGCGTAGACATGCAAGTTTTGCTTGACGTATTAATTGCGAGCGAGCAAGTTATCGTAAGCGGGACCGAAGTCCGGTCGGCTGCTGCGGTGGCTGAATATGCCGGCGCCATGCTTGGCTGGCGCGATGACATCTGGGCGCAATTGGCCCCTTGCGGCCCTGCCATTGGCCTCGGCCAATTGCTGAGCCAGACAGCCAGCGATCTAGTAACCGGGATCGCCCTGGTGTTTGTCGGAATAGCGGGGGAGGAAAACCCCTACAACGGTTTGCTGCAAGAGCAGTTGAGGGAGTTGGGTGTGACCAAGGAAGCGCTTCTCATCGCAAGTGACGCTGCCGGCGACGCTGAAGTGGTAGCGCCGCTGGAAAACCCGTTGCCGTCTTGCTCGGCGCCGGATTTGGCATCCGTCATAAAAAAGCTTGCGCCACTAAGCGATCTCGTGACCGAAGCCTTGGTCATGGAATCGATAGACGATCTACTCAATTACATCAACAGGATGATGGACTGGCGTGAAAAGCTTTGGTCAGATGTACCACTTTGTGCCGAGTCCGTTGAGATCAGTTTAGTTGCTACGAATTCCGCTAGCGATCTCGCCGCTGCGCTTGCGCTGCTGTTTGCTGGGAAGTCCGTCGAAGAGACGCCATATTGGCTGTCGAGCCTCGATGGATTGCAGGCTGTCATAGAGTGGACAGCAGAAACGCGGGTGGGAGCAGATGGATCGCGGGTGAATGCGCAATCGAACAGCTTGCCCCACTGCACTGAAGCGGCCAGAGAGGCATTAAGAGTCAACGTAGAGCAAGTCATCTTGTATTCTCACTTGATTTCTGAAGCCGAAACCCTGGATGATTTGCTGTCATTTGGCGAAGCGCAGATGGCTGTGCGGCAAGTACTCTGGAAGCAGCAGCCACCATGCCAAGAAGCGGTACGCGGGGCCCTGTTGATCATTCAACTCACCGGCGATGCGCTCCCGGCATTCGCGCTAATGATGTTTGGCGGTGTGCCGACCGCTGATAATCCCTACATGGAAGCAATTGGCAGCACTCAGGAACGTGTTAGAGCGCTGGCGTCAGCTGTTGAGGATGCTTAATATGTCGTCAGCCGAAGATGAATTATCGGACCGCTGGTCGAACGGTTGAATCTTTAGCTTCGCCTACTCGGTAATCGTCACCTTGGATAATCCGCGCGGATTATCGACCTCGTAGCCGCGCGCCAGCGCCTGCTGCATGGCATAGACTTGCCCGGGCATCACACTCAAGATGGGGCTCAGCCACTCCGGCACTGCGGGGAAGGGCAGGGCTTGCGTCCCGGCGCGCAGCAAATCTTCGTCATTGCTGATGATCAAGGTCTCGGCGCCTCGTTCGTTCAGGTCCGTCGCCATATTCGCCATGCCCGCCAGCGTTTTGCCCTGCGGCGCTACTAAAATAACCGGATGACCGCGGTCGATCGCCGCAATCGGCCCGTGGCGAAAGTCGGCTTCGCTATATCCCTCGCTGGCGATATAGGTCAGCTCCTTGACCTTCAGGCTGATTTCGCGGGCGGTGGCGTAATTGAAGCCGCGCCCCAGCGTGACCAGCTTGTCGCTGTAGCGGTAACGCTCGGTCCAGTCGGCGATTCGCTCACAGTGCCGTAGTGTTTCCCGGGCCAGACCCGGCAGGGCAGCCAGCGCGTCCCACCGCTTCTGCTCATTCGCCAGCGCGCTCGCCAGCATGGCGATGACGGTCAGTTGCGCCGTGTAAGTCTTGGTGGCGGCCACGCTGAATTCGCGCTCCGCTCGTAATGGCAGGTGAAGATCGGCCGCCTGCGCCAGCGGAGAATCGTCGAAGTTGGTGATCGCCAGCGTCAGCGCGCCGCCTCGCCGCGCATCGGTCAGCACTGCTCGAACATCTTCCGCCTTGCCAGACTGGCTGATGCCGATGACGAGCGCCTTCGATAAGTCCGCCGGCTTCTCATAAACCGTATGCAGCGACGGCGTGGCTAACATCACCGGCAGGCGCAGGGCATGGCCGTAAAGGTATTGCGCGTAACAGCCTGCGTTGTCCGATGTGCCCCGCGCCGCGATACATACGAATGGCGGGTCAAAGTCGCGGATGGCCGCTGCTGCTGCTTCCGTGTCGGCTCGACCGTCGTTGAGCAAGCGCTCAATGACGGCTGGCTGTTGGGCGATTTCCGCTTGCAAGTGCATAGTTTCCTCGCGGCCTGCGCTCATTCGTCAAGCGGCCGGTAATTGACGCCCATGATATCCAGCGCGGGCAAATGCCGCCGCAAACGCGCGACCAGGGCGTCGTAATCCCGCTGCTCGGGATGATGCCAAAGCACGTCAGCGATGGCGATGGCGCGCGGGAACACCATGTATTCGACATGGTCGGCATGCGGCATGTACTCGGTCCAGATATTGCCTTGGCCGCCCAGAATATGATGCCGCTTGTCCGCAGTGATTTGCTTGGGCACAACCTCGTATTGCCAGACTTGCTTCAAAGGCAGAATTGCCGGTATCGCCCATGGTTCGCTGTCGGTGTCTTCGGATTGGTAGTAGTCCAGATAGCAGTAGGTGTTGGGCGTCATGATGACATCGTGGCCGGCATTGGCTGCGGCGATGCCGCCGTCGCTGCCGCGCCAACTCATGACGGTGGCGTTTGGCGCCAGGCCGCCCTCAAGAATCTCGTCCCAGCCCACCAGATTGCGCCCGCGTTCGTTCAGCCAGGCTTCAATCTGGCGGATGAACCAGCTTTGCAGCTCGTGCTCATCGGCCAGCCCCTCGGCGTTGATGCGCTCCTGACAAGCCGGGCAGGCTTCCCAGCGGGATTTCGGCGCTTCGTCGCCCCCGATGTGGATGTACTTTGAAGGGAAGAGCTCCAGCACTTCGCTCAATACATCTTTCAAGAAGGTGAAGACCTCGTCCTTGCCGGCGCAGAAGATGTCTTCGGCGATGCCCCAAGTCCGGCGCACTTCGTAGCCCTCGCCGACGCAGCCCAGCTCCGGATACGACGCCAGCGCGGCCACGCCGTGCCCGGGCAATTCGATCTCCGGCATGACGGTGATGCCGCGCTCGGCGGCGTAGGCGACCACTTCCCGCACCTCGTCCTGCGTGTAAAAGCCGCCATGCGGGACGCCGTCATATTGATCCCAAGTTCCGGCTACGACAGTCTCCGCCCGCTGAGCGCCGACCTCGGTCAAGCGCGGATACTTTTTGATCTCGATGCGCCAACCTTGGTCTTCGGTCAAGTGCCAATGGAATGTATTGAATTTGTAAAAGGCCAGCATGTCGATGAACTTCTTGATGAAGGCCAAGGGAAACATATGCCGGCAGACATCAAGATGCAGGCCGCGCCAGCCGAATGCGGGCGCGTCGTTTATATGTACGCAAGGGAGCGTCCACGCTGCGTCCGCGACCGATTCATCCGAGAGAATCTGCGGGGAAAGCAATTGCCGTAGCGTCTGCATACCATGCAGGAAGCCGCCGCCATGCGATGCGGTGATGATGACGCGGCCTGATTCTACATTTAGCGCGTAGTGCTCGGCGCCAAGCACGGCGTCGGATCTTACCAGCAAGATAGCGTTGCGGGCGTCGGCCGCTATGTTATCGTCCAACGGGTGCGCCGGCAGGTCGAAGCCGGTTGCCGGGCGCAGATATGCCGCCAGCATTTCGCCGAGCGCGGCGTCTTCGGCGAAGATGCGCGTATGCCGGTTGATCGTGAAGTTGCCGGCTTTGCGCTCCAGTTGGCGCGGTTGAGGAAAGAGGGTAATTTCGGCCATAATTGCATTGTCCTTGTACTAAACGTTTGTCAAATGTCATCCAGTGAAACGACGGCGCTGAGCTGATGCGGTTGATCGGGATCGCAGCCCTTGTAGATGGCGCGATGGTAAGCCAGCAATTGCAGAACCGGCAGGTAAAGGACCGGCGTACACCAGGCTGGCAGGTCCGCCGGAAGAGCGACCTGATGCTGATGCCCGCCGAGGTCCTGCCCGATCGCCAGTACCGTAGCGCCCATCTCCGCCATCTCCTGCAGCACTCGATGTTCCTGCCCTGCGGCCTCCGGTGAAATCAAGCCGACGACCAGGCTGTCCTCGCCGACCATCGACATCGGGCCGTGGCGAAACTCCAGCGTGTGATAGGCCTCGCTGTATGAGAGCGACATCTCTTTCATCTTGAGCATGGCTTCGCAGGCGATGCCGTAAAGCGCATCCGACCCCAGGAAGAAGAACTTCTGTATGGCGCCATTCTCACCCAGCGACCGAGCCAGGTCGCCATAGCGTTCCAGCAGGTGGCGGCAGAAGGCGGGCAGCGGACGGCTGGCGGCGATATCTTGATCGGCGATCAGGGCGGCTAGCTGCTGCGCGGCGACCAACATGCTGCTGAAGGAGCGCGTCTGGGCGACGCTCTTCTCTTGCGCCGCGTCGATGGCGATGACGACATCGGCCTTTTGCGCGAGCGGGCTGCTGCTGTAGCAAGTAATCGTGACAATCGACCCAGCTTGGGTCGCCTTGAATTGTTCTTGAGCGCGAAGGGTTTCTGTAGTCGTGCCCGAGCGCGATACGCTAAGCAGCAAATAGCGTTGCCCGGGCAAGCAGATCGATTCCGGATGCAGCAGCAACTCCGAAGCCGGGCAGGCGACGGCATGACAACCGGCTTGGCGCAGGAGGCGAGCCGCGGTCAGCGCCAGGTAATAGGTTGAGCCGCAGCCGGTGACGATGACATGGTCGAAAGCGCCGGACGCCAGCCATGATTGCAGGAGACTATCCTCGGCGTCGAATGCGGTCAACGCTTCAGTCCAGACATCCGGCTGGCTCAAGATTTCCCGCAACGTGTGCTGGCCGGCAACCATAGCAAATGCCCCGCGAATTCTGAGGTGAAGCTTAATTGTAGCAGAAGCGCCGTACCTGGAAAAACAAATGATTTGGCGCAAGGCTGTATCCCGCATAGAAGCGCAGGCAGTAGCTGCTATACTCTCTCGACCGAACCAATCAGACAGGCAGGGCGATTTTGTCGCGCACACTGATAGAAAACGGCGTCATCGGGCTAGATGGTCAATTCATCAACGGTCACACCCTGATTGTCAGCGAGGGCCGAGTAAGCGAGGTGCTTCCCGCATCTGAAGTCGCTGCCCAGCCGGGCGACGCGCGCCTCGACGTTGGCAGCCGCTATGTCCTGCCCGGATTTATCGACCTGCACTTTCACGGCAGCAGCGGTTTCGATGTGATGGACGCGTCACAGCGGGCGCTGCAGGGGCTTTGCGATTTTGTCGTACGGCAGGGCGTGACCAGCTTCCTCGGCACGACCATGGCCGACTCGCGTGGACGGATTGAAGCCGCTCTGGCCGCCATGCGCGAATTCGCCGATCGACCGCATAGTCCGCTAATCGGCGTGCACCTCGAGGGACCCTACCTCAACCCCGCCTTCCGCGGCTCGCAGCCGGAAAGACACTTGCGCGCGCCACAGCCGGAAGAATACCTGCCCTGGCTGGATACAGGTCTGATCAAGTTGATTACGCTGGCGCCCGAGCTGGAAGGCGGCCGCGAAATGATAGGCGCTGCCCTTGAGCGCGGCATAACCGTTTCCATGGGGCACAGCGGCGCGAGTTATGACGCCACGTTGGAATTCATCGCTGCCGGCCTTCGGCAGATCACACATACCTTTAACGGCATGGCGGGAATCCATCACCGGCAGCCTGGCATCTTCGTGGCCGCCAGCGAGCGCCCGCAGGTGAACTTGGAGGTCATCCCCGACGGCGTCCATGTGCACCCAGCGGTGATCCGACTGCTGGTGAAGCTGGTCGGCGCTGATCGTGTGCTGGCGATCACCGACGCCATGCGGGCGGCCGGCCTGGCCGATGGCGAATTCGACATGGGCGCTGTGGACGTGGTCGTCAAAGACGGCATCGCGCGCGATCGTTACGGCAGCTTGGCGGGCAGCACGCTCACCATGTCGCAGGCGCTGCGGAATATGATGCGCTTCTGCGACCTTTCACTGGCGGAAGCGCTGCCCATGGTTACAAGTGCGCCGGCGCGCGCCATCGGCATGTATCCGCGCAAAGGCTCGCTGCAAGCGGGCGCCGATGCCGACATTGTTATCTGGGATGAAGATAGGGGCGTACAGGCGACTCTGATCGGCGGCGAACTCGTCCACCTGGCCGAATGGCAATAAGCGCCGAATCGCAGCCGCGCTGCTAATACATCAGGTTGATATCCAGCAGATTCTCCAGCGGCTCGCCATTAAGATAGTGATTTAAGTTGCGAATGAAGAGCTCCGTCAGCTTGCCGTTTTCGGTATCGGCCGTGCTGGCGGAGTGGTGGCTGATGATGACATTGGGCATGTCCCATAAGGGATCGTCCGCCGGCAGCGGCTCCGGGTCGGTGACATCAAGCGCGGCCCCGCCCAGGCGCCCATCCCGCAGCGCCCGCTTAAGCGCCGCATGATCGACCAGCGCGCCGCGAGCGATGTTGATCAGAACCGCCCCAGCCTTCATTAGCCCGATGCGCTCAGCGCTGAGCAAGCCATCGGTCTCGGGCGTATGCGGGGCGCAGAGGACCAGAAAGTCGGCTTGCGGCAGCATGTCATCCAGTTGATCCGGCGTGAATTGCGCAGCGACAGTTTGCGGCGGCTTGGTCCGGCTGCGGCGGCAGGCCAGCACGCGCATGCCAAAATGCTTACACACCTGCGCTATATCGCACCCGATACGTCCCAAACCGACGATGCCGACCGTCAGGCTGCGCAGCTCGGTATTATTGAAGCGTTGCCAGTGGTGGGCGCGCTTCTGGGCGTCCATCACCGGGTAGTTCTTGATGAACATCAGCATCACCATCAGGCAGTATTCGGCTAGCGGCCGCGCGTGTACGCCGCTTGCGGTCGTGAAGCGCCAGCCCTGCCGATCATAGCCATACCGCCTGACCGCCTGGCCAATACCGGCGCTGGTGGCTTGGATCCACTTTAGCTTGGGCGCCAGCGATGGCAAATCTTCGTGATGCGTGTGATCGAAATCAAAGAGTATCTCGGCCTCCGCCAGCAATTCGCGCCACTCGGCTTCTTGCCCCGGCCTGCGCTCCATTGGCGCGGTATGGTCGGCCTGGAAGCGCGGCGCGCCGATCAAGTCCGGGCGATAGACGACATCCACCGCCGGGACTTCAGCCCGGATGCGCTCAACGTGCTCGGGCTCAAGGTATGATGCGATCAGAACTTGAGGTGGCATGAGACTAACTCAGGTAGCTGCGGATAGCGCTACACTCTAGCGGAAAGCCGGCGCGCTGCAAAGCCTGGCCCCATGCGCGAGCAGAGCAATCGCATCAATTTTTTTAACCACAGAGACCACAGAGGGCACAGAGATTTGGGGGATTCGGACGACTATACGAAGCACTTGGTGGGTTGGTATATGGCAAGTATCACC